>ENA-OPAH01000024-OPAH01000024.1-human-gut-metagenome-genome-assembly--contig:-NODE-24-length-119409-cov-16.234806_pt1 | contig 119409 bp, 94 predicted proteins | sample MGYA00241050_ERZ501416 | MGnify/ENA primary metagenome ERZ501416 (study PRJEB25962, sample SAMEA2042632) | human gut metagenome | biome: human gut; feature: human-associated habitat; material: faeces... | reverse complement strand
CAGCCGGTTAGAGCGCACGCCTGATAAGCGTGAGGTCGGTGGTTCGAGTCCACTTAAGCCCACCATATAGAAGAGCCGAGGTTCGTAGCCCGAAAATAACGACCGACAAGGACTAAGATGTGAAAATCACGTAAGTGATTGAAACATATTAGACGAGTGGGAGTTATTTGAGGAGAAGCGAAGAACAACGAGGCTTGACATCATCAAGTCTAAGATCTCTTCTAAAAAGCACCTTGAAAACTGAATAAAGAAGCAGATAAAGCGAGAAAAGTATTAGTTATACAGGTAAACAAACTCAAATGATAATTTGAATGCGTAAACCATAGGTAAAAAATACTACAATTAAGCTTAAGGGTAATAAGAAGATTAGTTATAAATAAACTAAAGGCTTATTAAACTGCGAAAAGAGTAATTAACATTACAAGAAAAGAAGAACCAAAGATATCTCATAATGGTCAAGCTACAAAGAGCACAAGGGGAATGCCTTGGCACCGAGAGCCGAAGAAGGACGTGACTAACTGCGATAAGCTGCGGGGAGCCGTAAGTAGGCTTTGATCCGCAGATTTCCGAATGGAGCAATCCGGCAAGAGGAAAGTCTTGTCATCATATACTGAATACATAGGTATATGAGGGGAACCGCCTGAACTGAAACATCTAAGTAGGGCGAGGAAGAGAAATCAACTGAGATTCCGTAAGTAGTGGCGAGCGAACGCGGAAGAGGCCAAACCGAGAGTAGTAATACTTTCGGGGTTCGGACAGAATACGGTATTGTAAAGGTTTAGTGGAATGGAATGGGAAGTCCAACCGAAGAAGGTGAGAGTCCTGTACACGAAAAGCCTGAACAGCCATCTGTATCCAGAGTACCGCCGGACACGTGAAACCCGGTGGGAATACGGGGGGACCATCCTCCAAGCCTAAATACTACTCGGTGACCGATAGTGAAGAAGTACTGTGAAGGAAAGGTGAAAAGTACCCCTGACGGGGAGTGAAAAAGAACCTGAAACCTTGTGTTTACAAGCACCGAAAGCTCATCAAAGAGCGATCGGGTACCTTTTGTAGAATGGTCCGGCGAGTGAATGTAACCGGCGAGGTTAAGCACTTAAGGTGTGAAGCCGCAGCGAGAGCAAGTCTGAATAGGGCGTATGAAGTCGGTTGTATTCGACCCGAAACCGGGTGACCTACCCATGGTCAGGTTGAAGTAAAGGTAAAACTTTATGGAGGACCGAACCGACTCCCGTTGAAATGGTAGCGGATGAACTGTGGGTAGCGGAGAAATTCCAATCGAACCCGGAGATAGCTGGTTCTCTCCGAAATAGCTTTAGGGCTAGCCTTGAAATAGATTACCGGAGGTAAAGCACTGAATTGGCTAGGGGCCGAGAGGTTACTGAACCTTATCAAACTAAGAATGCCGGATAATCGTTTTTCAGGAGTCAGACAGTGGGAGATAAGTTTCATTGTCAAAAGGGAAACAGCCCAGACCCACAGCTAAGGTCCCCAAGTATAGTTAAGTGGAAAAGGATGTGGAATTGCACAGACAACCAGGATGTTGGCTTAGAAGCAGCCACTCATTAAAAGAGTGCGTAATAGCTCACTGGTCGAGTGACTCTGCGCCGAAAATTTAACGGGGCTAAACTATACACCGAAGCTTGGGATACATCTAATGTATGGTAGGAGAGCGTTCTGTATGGGGTGAAGTCGTAGCGAAAGCGGCGGTGGACTATACAGAAGTGAGAATGCCGGAATAAGTAGCGAGAATTAAGTGAGAATCTTAATGGCCGAAAGTCTAAGGTTTTTGGAGGAAGGTTCGTCCGCTCCAAGTAAGTCGGGAGCTAAGGTCAGGCCGAAAGGCGTAGCCGATGCACATACGGTTGATATTCCGTAACCATCTGTAATTTAAGCAAAGGGACACTTCAAAAGGGTGTGACCCGGGCGTTGGTTGACCCGGGCGTAAGGGACCGAAATTAGAGTAGGGAAGCACACTTGGCTGAAGGCGAGAAAAGCTTTGCGTATAGAAGCAGATGCCCGTACCGCAAACCGACACAGGTGGACAGGAAGAGAATTCTAAGGCCAGCGGGAGAAGGGTAGTTAAGGAACTCGGCAAATTGACTCCGTAACTTCGGAATAAGGAGTGCTCGAAAGAGCCGCAGAGAATAGGCCCAGGCGACTGTTTAGCAAAAACACAGGTCTCTGCCAAATCGAAAGATGAAGTATAGGGGCTGACACCTGCCCGGTGCCGGAAGGTTAAGAGGAGGAGTGAGAGCTCCGAATTGAAGCCCCGGTAAACGGCGGCCGTAACTATAACGGTCCTAAGGTAGCGAAATTCCTTGTCGGGTAAGTTCCGACCCGCACGAATGGTGTAACGATCTGGGCACTGTCTCAACTACCCACCCGGCGAAATTGTAGTACCGGTGAAGATGCCGGTTACCTGCGGCAAGACGGAAAGACCCCATGGAGCTTTACTGTAGCCTGATATTGGGTTTCGGAAATCTATGTACAGGATAGGCGGGAGACTTGGAAACATGAGCGTCAGCTTATGTGGAGTCGATGTTGGGATACCGCCCTTAGGTTTCTGGAATTCTAACCTGCGGCCGTGAATCCGGTCGGGGGACATTGTCAGGTGGGCAGTTTGACTGGGGCGGTCGCCTCCGAAAAGGTAACGGAGGCGCTCAAAGGTTAGCTCAGCACGGACGGAAACCGTGCCTCTGAGTGTAAACGCAAAAGCTAGCCTAACTGCGAGGGTGACGGCCCGAGCAGTAACGAAAGTTGGAGTTAGTGATCCGGCGGTATGTGAATGGAAATGCCGTCGCTCAACGGATAAAAGCTACCCTGGGGATAACAGGCTGATCTCCCCCAAGAGTCCACATCGACGGGGAGGTTTGGCACCTCGATGTCGGCTCATCACATCCTGGGGCTGTATTCGGTCCCAAGGGTTCGGCTGTTCGCCGATTAAAGTGGTACGCGAGCTGGGTTCAGAACGTCGCGAGACAGTTCGGTCCCTATCTGTCGTGGGCGCAGGATATTTGAGGAGCTCTGTCCTTAGTACGAGAGGACCGGGATGGACGTACCTCTGGTGCACCAGTTGTCATGCCAATGGCACGGCTGGGCAGCTATGTACGGAACGGATAAACGCTGAAAGCATCTAAGCGTGAAGCCGACTCCAAGATTAGATATCCCATCGTATAACGAGTAAGACCCCTTGAAGACTACGAGGTTGATAGGCTGCGTGTGTAAGTGCCGTGAGGCATTCAGCTTGGCAGTACTAATAGGTCGAGGGCTTGACCACAAGATTTCTTTGGTCAGCTGTGTAGTATATACTTTAACCCGATTGGTCATTCCAATATGAATTTAACTAATCTTTCTTCTTAATCTTCTTTCCTTTATTCAGTTTTCAGGGTGTTTACCCTTTTATATACACCGAGTAATCGGTGGTTCATTTTAACTTTCTGCACCACATTATGTGGTGCTTTTTTGTTGCATTTTTTTAATTAATCCGACTGATAAAAATACATTATTGATAATAATACTCCTCTTGCTAAAAACGCTTATGATAATGCGTGCAAAGATCACAGCTATATAAAATAATTTGTTCCTATTAAAATTGAAAAAATAAAATCGGCGGAAGCAGTGTGAAAAAAGATTGCTTTCGCCGATTTGAGTTACGATACTTGTTAAACAAAATTATTGATATATTTATTTTGTGTTATATCACTAATAGCAGATGTATTGACTTTTTATTTTAAAGAAGATACAATGAAACTAACCGAAAAATCGTTTAATGATGCACTTTAATACAATTATAATTGTGGCAGTTTAAAAGTTTGTTAAAGGCGATTGTTGAAAAGTCAGGAGAAATAAAATGAGGAAAAACAAGATAGAAATAAAAATAATAAGTATTGTATTGCTTATGTTGACGATACTATTAACAGTATCTTTCAATGTGTCCGCACTTGTGCTTTTTAATGTTAGAGATAATGCGGATATTTTTAGTATTCAGGAGGAGTCTAACTTAACAGACAAATTACGCAACTTTAGCTATAAATCTAATTGGGTGGCTGTTATATATACAAATAACGAAGGAAAAAACGAAGATAATATAAAAGATTTTGCAAACAATTTTTACACAGAAAATTACGGTAAGGATAGAGCGGGTTTCGTTTTTACTGTGGACATGAAAGGAAAATGTTTTGATTTTCGTACAAAAGGTTCTGCAATGTATTATTTTGACGATAATAGCATTGACAAATTGCTTGATGAAGTTGAAAAGTTAATGAAAAATGGTGAGTACTATGAAGCCTCAGATTATCTTATTGATTATGTAGATGATTGCTATAAGCAAGGTATGCCTGAAAATGTCACTTATAATAATGTGGATTTAGAAGAAGATACAATGCCCACGAGGGATTATACAATTAAACCTGATAAAGGACAATTCACAAATCCTGTAAAATACATTGGCAAATCACTGGATGACATAACTCAAATATTTGGCGATGATTATGCTGAAATTGATGAACAAGATTCGGGTCTTACAAAGTTTATTTGTTATCCACGAACAGGTAATCCACTGCAATTTGGAATTGATTATAATACGAATGCTGTATCGTGTATTTATGTGTATTCATCTGATGAAATGACTGTTACATTGTTTGATGATATAACGAATAATTCAACTCTTTCGAATATAGAAAATTCAAATTCTCTCTATTCATACACTAAAAGAGTTTATTTTAATGCTCTTGATAATCGTACAGAGCAGGAGATTACATATAAAACTAATGACGGGATAGAATATGTTTTTACATGGACTGACTCTGATTTTGATAATGACCCGTGTTATCGTATTTTAATTCATCAAGGTGAAGTTCCTAATACTAAAGTTACACAGATTACAACTACAACTCCCAAAACTGAACCCGTTACTACAGAACCGTCAACCTCAGTTTCTATTATTGAAACCACTACAAGTGGAGGTGACAAGCCAAATACAGATAATGGATTTTTACAAACGGGTGTGATTCAGACTGCTTCGGTTGTGATTCTTGTAATTGTAGCTGTTGTATTTGCTGTGTTCTTTTGGTATAAGAAAAAAATAAATTAAAATTAACGGAGGGTTATTATGAAATTAAAATCTATGTTTATTTCTTCTATGATTGCAATGCTTGGCATTGTTTGTGTAGGATGTTCATCTCAACAAACAATTGATAATGCGGAAACAACCGTTTCGCCTGTTACACAAGCTGATACCGAAGTCACAGTACCGTCATCAGCACCTGAGCAGACTACGGAACAATATACTACTTCTGTTTCAACTGAACCGCTGACAACTCAAAAAGTTGACTTAAGTAAATATGTTGGTTTATATTCATATAATCAAAATAATGAGGGGAATACAGGCAGTATTAAAGTCGGAATTTTATCCATTGATGAAAATCAAGCAGAGATTGAAGTGATGAAGTCAAGTCCCAACTACGCCCACCTTGCAGGCGGTAAATTTACAGGCACAATAACCGATGAAAACAGAATTGATTTTACTATGACAGACAGCTTTAGCAATGTATGTAGCGGGTATATATTGCTTTATGATGATAGCATTTATATGAAAAGCGATATTGTTGAGAAATCAGAGCCGTTTATGTATGGTATGATAATCGACAATACAATTGAGAAAATTTCGGATAGCGTTTCAAAAAATGATTTTATTTAAAAATTTGGCGGAAGCAGTGTGAAAAATATTGCTTCCGCCGATGTGTTTAGATGATTGTAGTGTTGAAATGATTTTATAATCGATTCGATTGGTAGCCTTGCGACTATATTTCAGACGGAAATTCACTGAACTCCGCTACAGATTATGCACAATATTCATTATATCAAACTGTTGCAACACGCTACATAACGAGTAGTTAAGATGAGATGATAACTTACCTCGGACATTAGAGTTTATCGTTTTTCAAACTATCTTCTCGAAGATGGTGCGGTGCTACGCCGCTGATGTAGGGGTAGAGTTCTTCGTATGAATCAGCCTCGGCGGGATTTTTTACAGCCGTTGGGATAAGACCTGTACAATCCTGATTTGAACAGGTGTTAAGCTCTAAATCGCTTGGTGTTAAAATCTTTTTGTAATCGGGTACTTTGCGTTTCATCTGCACACTTCCTTTGCTATAGTGTGCAAAATTTTAATTAAAATATTCGTATAGCTCTATAAGATACTATTTTTATAACTGATTGTGATGTGGCAGACTGCGAAAAGTATTGAAAAGATTATGAGCGGAATGTGCAGTAGCATTATACCGCTGAAAATAAATATTGCAGATGGGATTATTGAGAGAGCAAGAGCTTTAAAAAGCGATTCGGACTTGCCGCAAGCAAACCAAATTATGCAGTAAAGCGACACGAGAAAGCCGTTGACTGTCAGATAAACCGAAAGTGCATTGTCAAACCAAAATCCAAAATACAACACATTGATTACCATAAAGCCGAATGAACCAAATCTGCTGATTTGTTCAAACAATTCAAGTGTTTTGTTCTCAAATTTATTTTGAAAGCCGTCTTTGCATTTTATTGCATAAATAATGTTGGGAATCATAATGACCACCAAAATAAACAATCCGTAAATGTTAAGCCAATCCATATTATCACCCTATAGCAAAACTGTACCCGTAAAATCAGGTGCAGTTGAATTCTTTTATTATTTTACAATAAGTTTCTTGATTTTGAACACATCGCCGTCCATAACCTTATATGTACTGCGGAGTTCGCCGTCAATCTCGGGGGAAATGCTCTGGTGAATGTACAGACTGTCGATACCGAAATCAGCCGCACCGCCGATATCGCTGATATAGTCGTTGCCAATCATAATTGACTCGCTCTTTTCAAGTCCGTAACGGTCAAAAAGTGTTTTGAAATATTTTTTGTCAGGCTTAGAACATTCTTCGTCAGAGCTGATGCAAATGCCGTCAAAATATTTTGTCAGATCAAACATATTCAGCTCGTTTTCTGTGAATGAACGCTGTGCGTTTGAGAGAAGATAAACCTTTTTGCCGTTTGCTTTGAGCGTGTCGAGAAGGTCGATTACACCGTCATAAAGCTTGATGTACTTTGTTGAGTAGCAACGGAATGCCTCGGCAATAAAAAGCACCTCGGCTTTTGTAACCTTAATGCCCTTTTGTGAGAAAAGCTTACGGAAAACCTTTTCAATTTTAATGTCAACAACTTTTGTGTCGGGAGATTTTTTGAGAACAGCCTTTTTTTCAGCCTGAACAAGTCTGTCGTACTCTTCGTTAAGCTCGTCATAGGTGTAGTGTGCACCCTTGTAGGCATAGAGAATGGCAATTTTCTTCCACAAATCATCGTTCCATTCATCTGTATTGATGTCGATAAGAGTGCCGTATAAGTCAAAAATGTAATTATTGTACATTTTTTGTCCTCCTCAATAAAATTTCAACTTTTATACTGCTATTGTACCAATTTTTTATCCTGATTGCAATAGCAGAATTTTTGTGTTATACTGAAGAAAACAGTATTTAATCGCATTTTTTGCATTTTTTAAAATTACGGGGTGAATTTATGACTAAAAAAGAAATTGCCGTGAACGCTGTTCAGGCTTTGAAAAAAGAATATCCCGACGCAATATGTTCGCTTGTCTACACAGATCCGTTGCAGCTGCTCATTGCAACAAGGCTTGCCGCTCAATGTACAGACGCAAGGGTCAATATGGTAACTCCTGCGTTGTTTGAAAGATTCAAAACGGCTCAGGATTTTGCCGACTCAACTCCCGAAGAAGTTGCAGAGTACATAAAAAGCTGCGGACTTTATAAGACCAAATCAAAAGATATTGTCGAAATGGCAAGAATGCTTTGTGACAATTTCGGCGGTGTTGTTCCCGATAATATTGACGATTTGACAAAACTCCCCGGTATCGGCAGAAAAACCGCAAATCTTGTGTGTGGTGACATTTTCGGTCAGCCTGCGGTTGTGGTTGATACACATTGCATACGCATTACAAAAAGGCTCGGACTTCATGATTTGAAAGATCAGAAAAAGATTGAATTTGCATTGCGTGAGCTTTTGCCACCCGATGAAAGCAACGATTTTTGTCACCGACTTGTTCTGCACGGCAGAGCAGTCTGCACCGCAAGAAAGGCAAAATGTGAAGAATGCTGTATGAACGGATTTTGCCCGAAAAAAATCTGACAGAGGGATTTGTATGGATAAGATGAAAGATATTAAGCTGATTGCACTTGACCTTGACGGCACAACTCTTGCCGACAGCGACACCTTGAGCAAACGAACGCAAACTGCCATTGAAACGGCTATCAAAAGCGGAATAACCGTTGTTGCGGCAAGCGGCAGACCGTTCGTTATGATGCCCGACAGCGTGATGAACATTGTCGGTCTGGACTATGCGATTACCTCTAACGGCGCTGTAATAAGCAAGTGCGGTAAAACGGTTCACCGTTCGCTGATTTTACCCGATGATGTGTTGAAAATTCTCGGCGCTGTGCGTAATGACGATGTTATTCTTGAGGGATTTATTGACGGATTTACATATGCCGATGTCAGATATGTGCATAGACCGCTTGACTACGGCTGTGAGCCTGAATATTTTGAGTACACCCGTTCATGCCACGGCAAAATTGTCGATATGAGAAGCTTTTTGAGCAAGCATAGAAATGAGCTTGACCTCATCAGCATTATAAGTACGGACGAAAAACTTCGCAACAGGCTGTGGAGCAGTATCGAAAAGGCTTGCAACAGCGTTGAAATTACGACTTCAACCGACCATTTTGTTGAGATTATGTCGGCAGAGGCATCAAAGGCGAAGGCACTCCTGCGTTTGTGTGACTTTTTGAATATCGGCATGGAAAATGTCTGCGCCTGCGGAAATGCCGATAACGATGCCGATATGATTGCCGAGTCGGGACTCGGTGTGGCTGTTGAAAACGCAAGTCAAAAGTGCCTTGACCGTGCAGACATCGTGATTCCGTCAAATAATAATGACGGTGTTGCACAATTGATTGAGAAAATTCTTAAAAATTGATTGTAATAATGCGGCGGTAATTTCATATAAATAAAAAACAGTCGGGAAGACATTGTTTTGCATTTTGCAAACTGTCTTCCCGACTTTCCATTTTCCATTTTCAACTTTTCATTTTCAATTTTTTAAGCATTTCCTCGTGGTCGGCTTTAAGTGCTTTGATAAGCGTCAGACTGTCCCAGTCTTTGCTTGTGGGAGTGATAACCGCCTTGAGCGGAACCCGTCCGACACCGCATTTGTTAAGCGCCTTGATTAGCGAATCAATTGTCTTATTCGTGAAATTGTGCATGACAATCATTTCTTCGTCAAAGCCGTCACCGTCAAACTTTTCTGCAACAGGTTCAATTCCCTTAATGCCTGCAAGATAGCCGATAGGCTGATTGAAATCTTCTTTTTCAACCTTTTTGACCTGAATTTTCAACGGCATAAGAGCAAACTTTGCCTTGCGAAGTCTTTCGTCCGAAAAGTTGTAAAACATAGCAAGTTCTTTCATATCTTCACCGTTAATCCGTATCAAGCTTGAGAACCGCCATAAATGCCTCCTGCGGAACTTCAACAGAACCGAGCTGGCGCATACGCTTTTTACCTTCCTTTTGCTTTTCAAGGAGTTTTTTCTTACGGGAAATATCACCGCCGTAGCACTTGGCAAGTACATCCTTACGCATAGCCTTTACGGTTTCTCTGGCAATAATTTTACCGCCGATGCAAGCCTGAATCGGAATTTCAAAGAGCTGTCTCGGAATCTTTTCCTTTAGCTTTTCAGCCATTTTTCTTGCCCTTGAATATGCCTTGTCTGCGTGAATGATGAATGAAAGTGCATCGACAACCTCGCCGTTAAGCATAATATCGAGTTTAACAAGGTTGCTCTGAACATATTCTTTAAGCTCATAGTCGAATGATGCGTAGCCTCTTGTGCGTGATTTGAGCGTGTCGAAAAAGTCGTAGATTATCTCGGCAAGCGGAAGTACATAGTGTAAATCAACACGGTCGGCATCAATATACTGCATATCGACAAAAGTTCCTCGTCTGTCCTGACAAAGCTCCATAATATTGCCGACATATTCCTTAGGTGCATAGATGTGAGCGTCTGTTACAGGCTCTTCCGCCATTTGAATAAGTGACGGATCGGGGTAGTTTGTCGGGTTGTCAATCATCTCAACCGTGCCGTCTGTGCGTGTGATTCTGTAAATTACACTCGGTGCGGTTGTGATGAGGTCAAGCTGGTATTCTCTTTCAAGTCGCTCCTGAATAATTTCCATGTGGAGCAGTCCCAAAAATCCGCAGCGGAAACCGAATCCGAGGGCAACCGATGTTTCGGGATCAAACGAAAGAGCCGCATCGTTAAGCTGGAGCTTTTCAAGTGCATCTTTAAGGTCGCCGTATCTTGCGCCGTCAACAGGATAGATACCGCAGAAAACCATAGGCTGTGCCTCACGGTAGCCGGGGAGCGGTTCTTCTGCGGGATTTGATGTAAGTGTTACCGTGTCGCCGACCTTTGCGTCTGCAAGAGTCTTGATTGAACCCGTGATGTAGCCAACCTCGCCTGCATAAAGACCGTCGGTCTGTTCGGGGGCGGTTGCGTGCATAAGTCCGCACTCAACAACATTGAACACACTGCCCGTTGCCATAAGCTTGAATTCATCGCCCGGGTGAATCTGTCCCTCTTTGAGCCTTACATATATAATTACACCCTTGTAGCTGTCGTAGTAGCTGTCAAAAATCAATGCACGCAGAGGTGCGTTGATGTCGCCTGTCGGAGCAGGAATATCGTGAACAACCTTTTCAAGAACTGCGTGAATGTTGATTCCTGCCTTTGCGGAAATTTTCGGAGCATCCTCGGCAGGAATACCGATTACATCTTCGATTTCCTGAATAACCCTGTCGGGATCGGCACTCGGCAAATCAATTTTGTTGACAACGGGAACAATTTCAAGTCCGCTGTCAACGGCAAGATATGTGTTTGCAAGAGTCTGCGCCTCAATGCCCTGTGATGCGTCAACAACAAGAATAGCGCCCTCACAAGCCGCCAGTGAACGGGAAACCTCGTAGTTAAAGTCAACATGACCGGGGGTGTCGATGAGGTTAAAAAGATATTCTTCGCCATCATCGGCTTTGTAGATAACGCTAACCGCCCTCGCCTTGATTGTAATGCCACGCTCACGCTCAAGGTCCATATCGTCAAGCAGCTGCGCCTCCATATCTCTTTCGGAAACTGAGTTGGTCTGCTCAAGAATTCTGTCTGCAAGCGTACTCTTGCCGTGGTCAATGTGAGCAATAATGCTGAAATTTCTTATTTTATCCTGTGGAAAAGACAATGCTAATCACCTTTTTCTTTAATGTCTGAATTTTAATGAGTTATGTTCTGTAAATTATTATACCAATTCTGCCGAATAAAGCAACCGTATTTGATTAAAACGCTTATTGCAGATGTATATTTGTTCGTTTTGGTTTTGCAACCAAAGCGAATGGCGGTCACTGACCGCCGCTACGGTTAAGCAATATTGATTTATTTATCATCATAACTCCCTAAATTATAACATATGGCAATCTCTTTCACAAGCAAAAAATCGTTGCAGTATGCGGTTTTCGGTGTTATACTTTGCTTATAGAAATAACCCTATAAAAGGAGAAATTGGTATGACAAAAGGTGAAATTGCAAAGAATAATTTTATGCAGGGCTACAACTGCGCTCAGGCTGTATTGCTTGCATTTTGTGACGATTTGGGATTTGATGAACAGACTGCTCTTATGCTTGCATCGCCGTTCGGCGGCGGAATAGGCAGAATGAGAGAGGTGTGCGGTACTGTTACGGGAATGTATATGGCTTTAGGTCTTGCAAGGGGTTACAGTGACAGCAAGGATAATGCCGACAAAAAGCGTGTCTACACCGAGGTTCAGCAGCTTGCCGAAAGGTTCAAAGAGGACAACGGTTCAATCATTTGCCGTGACCTTCTCGGTATGAGAGCAAAGGCAAAGGACAACCCGACTCCGTCTGAGAGAACAGAAAAATATTATGCCGCCCGTCCGTGTCCTGAGTTGTGCAGATATGCAGCGGATTTGCTTGATGAATACTTAAAGAATAAAAAAGGCTGAGGGGCGTTGCTTTGATTTGAAACTTATGCCTGCAAACAGTTGAATTTGGAAGTAAATTGTGATAAAATGTTTAAAATAGGGCATTAGTCTAATGCGGTTAATTTTGAAAATTACCTTGAAAGGGGAATTGTGATATGTGCGGCATAGCCGGCTTTATGGGACAGGTTGAAAACAGAGCCGATGTCATCAGAAATATGACAGAGGTTATCACTCACCGTGGTCCCGACTCGGACGGATTTTTTACGGACGACAATATTTCCATGGGATTTCGCAGACTTTCCATTATTGACCTCGGTGCAGGTCATCAGCCTATATACAATGAGGATAAAAGCCTTGTTCTCACATTCAACGGTGAAATTTATAACTACAAGGATTTGAGAAAAGAACTTATCTCAAAAGGTCATAAGTTCTATACAGACACAGACAGTGAAGTGCTTGTTCACGGCTTTGAAGAGTGGAAAGAAGATATGCTCCCAAAACTCCGCGGTATGTTCGGCTTTGCTATCTACAACACAAAGGATAACTCACTTTTTATTGCCCGTGACTTTTTCGGCATTAAGCCGATGCACTACACTCAGATAGGCAATGACTTTGTCTATGCAAGTGAAATCAAGAGTATTCTTGAATATCCTAAGTTTGAAAAGAAATTCAACAGAAAGGCACTTGATTCGTACCTTTCATTCCAGTATGCAGTTCCACCCGAAACTTTCTTTGAGGGTGTTTACTGCCTTATGCCGGGTCACTACCTTTGGTACAAGGACGGCGAGGTTGAAACTACCCGTTATTTTGAGGCTCGTTTCAATCCTAACGAAGAAATGACAGAGGAAGAGGCTGTTGACAAGATTGAAAAGGTTTTTGAAAACTCCGTAAACGCTCACAAAATTGCCGATGTTGAGGTTGGCTGTTTCCTTTCAAGCGGTGTTGACTCAAGCTATGTTTCAACATATTTTGCCGACCAGAAAACATTTACAGTCGGCTTTGACTTTGGCGAAAAATATAACGAAATCAGCTGGGCAAAAAATCTCAGCGAAAAAATCGGTGTTGAACACCACACTCACCTTATCTCAAGCGAAGAATTCTGGGACGCTGTTCCGACTGTTCAGTACCATATGGATCAGCCGCTTGCAGATCCGTCATGTATCGCACTTTACTTTGTATCCCGTCTTGCAAGCCATTATGTAAAGGTTGTCCTTTCGGGTGAGGGCGCAGACGAATTGTTCGGCGGTTACACTTGCTACAACGATCCGAGAGTGTTCAAAATTTATCAGACAATTGTTCCGCATTGCATCAGAAAGGCGATAAGAGCAATCTGCAGAAAGCTCCCCGACATCAAGGGCAGAGATTATCTCATCCGTGCCTGTGACAAGCTTGAAGAGCGTTATATCGGTAACGCATTTATGTATGACTATAAGCAGAAGCAGGAGCTTTTGAAGGATCCGTCAATTGCAACACGCCCGCAGGACCTTACAAGAAAATATTATTATCGTTGCCGTAAGTATGACGATGTTACAAAAATGCAGTACCTCGACATAAATATGTGGATGGTCGGCGACATTCTTCTTAAAGCCGACCGAATGAGTATGGCTAACTCGCTTGAGCTTCGTGTTCCTTTCCTCGACAAGGAGGTTTTCAAGGTTGCGTCATCGCTCCCTACAAAACTGCGCTGCAATAAGCACAACACAAAGTATGCAATGCGTAAGGCTGCCGTTCGCCATATGCCTGAGGCTACTGCCGAAAAAGAGAAACTCGGTTTCCCTGTACCGACAAGAGTATGGCTTCGTGACGAGAAGTATTATAATGTTGTAAAGACAAAGTTCAAGGGCAAAACTGCCGAGAAATTCTTCAATACAGATGTCCTTGTTTCATGGCTCGACAGTCATTTCAGCGGAAAAGAAGATAATAGCAGACGAGTTTGGACAATTTATGTGTTCCTCGTATGGTATGATATATATTTTGATGAGGACAGCGAAAAGGTTGAAAAGCCTGTAAATCACCTTGATGAACTCAAGGCTGTTGCCGAGGCGAGAAGAGAAAAGCAGATTGACGCTCCCGGTGAGGTAATTATGGCTGCCGCAGAGGAGATTGACAAAAATTACGATGCTCCGAACTTTGGCGTTGACAAGTCAAAAAAAAATGACGAATCTGCCGAAAAAGCGGAAGAACCCGTAAAAGAGGAATCTGCGGAAGATGTGACAGAGGAGGCTGAAGTCCCCGATGACGGCAATGAGCCTGCAATCGTTGAGCCTGAGGAAGAACCCGAGGTTAAGGAAGAGCCTAAAAAAGAGGAGTATGTGAACATCTCAAATCCCGAGGATAACGAGATTTACGACGCTCCGAAAAAACCGTCAACTCCCCAGGAGCAGATGCAGATGGCTATTGACAGCATTGAAAAAAGATCAAAATATCTTGACGAGCCGAATGTAATTTCAGACGAGGCTGTTGACAATATCGTAAACTCAATCTCATTCTTTGATGACGAGGACGAAAAAAGTAATTAAAGTATTTGTCAAAATGACAAAATAAACAAGGGCAACCGAGGTTGCCCTTGAGTTTTATAAGAAAATGTTAGGAATAATTTTAACGCGCCCAAATGTGTGTTTAACGCGCCCTTAACGCGCCCAAATGTAATTTTAACGCGCCCTTTTAATTAAAAACAGCACCAAACAATATGTGTTCAGTGCTGTAAATACAATGAAATTAAATTTTTAAACCACCGCTCCGAGGCAGAGGATGCTTTGCAGGATTTTGTATTCTTCTTCAAAGTCGGAGAGGGGGAGAGGATTTTTGCCGAGTCCCATTTCTATGGTGAGGGCAGGTCGGCGAAATTTTTCGATGAACCAATCTTTAAAGCCGCCGCCTGTGGCAATCTCCTCGGGAAAGGCTATGTTGTAGCCGCTTGCCTGTGAGAACATTGACGCAAGCCGAAAGCTCAGAACGGGTGTGTGTCTGCCGAATGAGCAGTAAATTTCCCGTCCCTGACTGTGCAGAGCGATTGCCCGTTCAAAGTCAATATTACGGCAAAGTGTTGTCAGAGCTTTAGTTTCGGGTTCGCTCTCGGGATGATTGCCGCCGAATCTTGTCGGCGCCGGACACTTGATATTGTTCTTTAGTTCAAGTTGTTTAAGTCTGCACCAACCCGCATTGAAGTTGTGATTGATGTCAACTCCACGGGCGTTTGCCTGCCATTTGTATGTATCGGTGCAGACCTTTTCGACAAGCGGTTTGTATTTGAATGCGGCGTCACTGCCGTGCAGGGCAATTTCCGTGCCGTCGGGATTCACGCAAGGCACAATCGTAAGTCCGCGAATGCTTAAAAAATTTCCGATTTTGTATTCGCCGACAGGATTATCATTTTGCATAGCCTGACAACATTCTTCAAAGAATTTCAGCAAAGCAAGCACAGTGAGGTACTCCGAGCCGTGAAAACCGCCGCAGTAGAGTACACGATTCTTGGTGTTGCCGATGTGCAGAACATCAATACCTCTTCCGCACACGCTTTTTCCTGCAAAGCAGTGCTTGATAAATTTGTATTTCCCGCAAAGTCCGTTTATTATTTCCTTGCGCGTTTTGTAATCGGGAAAAACATTATAATCGGTCATAACAAAATCCTTTCCTTTCGATAATTCAATCTTAAAACGGAGGCATAATTATGGAGCTTTTTGAAAAAACTCTTGACAGCAAGAAAATTTTTGACGGCAGAGTCCTGCATGTAGTCCTTGACGAAGTGGAGCTTCCTGACGGTAAAAGGTCAAAGAGGGAGGTTGTCAATCATCCGGGCGGAGTATGCGTTGCCGCTCTTGATGAGGACAATAACCTTTCTTTTGTAAAGCAGTTTCGCTATCCGTACAAGGAGGTTGTGCTTGAGCTTCCTGCCGGCAAGCTTGAAAAGGGTTCTATTCCGCTTGAAAACGGAAAGCGTGAGCTTCTTGAAGAAACGGGACTTGAGGGTTACTCCTACATTTCTCTCGGTCAGGTCTATCCGTCTCCCGGATACACCTCGGAAATTATCCATCTTTATGCCTGTCGGGTAAAGTCACAGGGTGAGCAAAAGCTTGACGAGGGTGAGTTTTTGAATGTTGAAAAAATCTCCCTCAACAAAGCCGTTGAAATGGTGCTTAACAATATGATTCCCGACTCCAAAACACAGATTGCCGTTTTAAAGACTGCCGCACTTTTGAAAAGCGGTAAAATTTAATTTAATCATAGGAAATATATATGCAGAATTTTACTGTTTCAGAACACGAAAAATTGAATACTGCCGTTGCTCTCGGATTTTTTGACGGACTTCACAAGGGTCACCGCAAGGTTATTCTCTCGGCTGTTGAGCAGAAGAAAAACGGACTTTTACCCGTGTGCTTTACATTTGCTCAAAGCCCGAAGGAGGTTCTCGGAAAATCTCCGAGCGGTGCGCTTATGACAACGGAAGATAAGCTGAAAACGCTTGAAAGCCTGGGTATTGAACATACCTTCAGCCTTGATTTCAAAAAGCTGATGAATATGTCTGCAAAGGACTTTGTCGAGAAAATTATTTTTGGTGACCTCAACGCAAAATTTGTTGTCTGCGGTTTTAACTATCGTTTCGGAAAAAACGGAGAAGGCGATACCGAGTTGCTCAAAAAGCTTTGTGACGAGAACGGTACAAAGCTTAAAGTGATTGAGCCTGAGCGTGACGATGGCGATGTTGTTTCGTCAACACTTATCCGTCTGCTTGTAAGTGAGGGAAGTATCCGCCGTGCAAACAAGCTTTTGTGTTCATATTTTGGCTTTTCTGCCGTGATCACTCACGGAAAAAGACTTGGCAGAGAGCTTGGTACTCCGACAATCAATCAGAACCTTCCCGAAAATCTTGCCGTGCCGAAATACGGCGTTTATGCGTCTGCCGTTACGCTTGAAAACGGAAAGGTTTATTGCGGTGTGACTAATATCGGTGTAAAGCCGACGGTCGGAGGAACGAAGCTTTTGAGCGAAACATGGATGCCTGACTTTCACGGCGGTGAAATATACGGTCAGACAGCCGATGTCCGTCTGCTTGATTTCATTCGTCCCGAAAAAAAGTTTGACAATATCACCGAATTAAAAAATGCCATAACCGATAATGCGGTCACGGCAAAGGAAATTTTCAATACGGTTATTTTATACTGAAAAATACACAGGGGATATAAAACTTTATCGTTTGACAGTTCAATAGGTAAGATAATTCAGAGTCACTCTTATGGATGGCTCTTTTTGTTGCTAACTATGAATAGTAAAAAATAGTAAAACAACAATTGAATATATTGCATAGGTTTGTTATAATTATAAGGTAAAGGAATGGTGGAGAGTATGAAAGTTAAAAAAATAATAGCGGTAATGCTTGCGGGTGTATTAACGGCAGCATCATTTACTGTCCCTGCAACTGCGGTGGCTGACAGTGCAAATCAAAAGTATGAATTTACAATTGAAGATGCCACGAATGTACAGAAATATATTGTGAGAATGATGGGTTTATCCGATGAGGAAAAAGTCCTTTATGATATGGACAACGATAATACGCTTTCGATTTTTGATGTTTCTCTTATTCAGAAAACAGTAATCGGTCTGTTGCCGAATACAACAGAACCGTCAACCGACAGTGTTCAGCCAACTTCTTTTGCTTATACAGAGCCGACAACAGAGGTGGTTGAACCGACTACGGAAAGCTATACCGAAGTGACAACGGAATATACAGAACCTACCACGGAAGAATATACCGAGTCAACAACGGAGTACACTGCGCCGACTACGGAAAGTTTTACCGAGGCAACAACAGAGTACACAGAACCGACTACAGAGGAAACGACCGAACCCGTTACAGTTCCAAAACCTACCACAGTGCCGACAGGTGTTAAGCTTAACAAAAGTTCTGTAATACTTGGAGTCAGCGAAAGTTATACTTTGACTGTAACCGTTGAAAACGGTGATTTGTCGCAGGTAACTTTTTCAACAGGCAATAAAAATGTTGCAACTGTTGGTTCAAACGGAAAGATAACGGCTGTAGGTGTCGGCACAACAACAATAACAGTGAAAACATATAACGGCAAAACAGCAAGCTGTAGTGTGACCGTAAAGAAGCTTGCAAACAGAATTACGCTTGATAAAACAAGCATTACTCTCGGTATCGGTGAACAATACGATTTGGCAAGTTCTATCCCGAACAACACAGCAGCATACTACAGACTTTATTATTCCGATAATTCAGCGGTTGCCTCTGTTGAGCAAAGCGGTGGTCTTGTAACCGCAAAGGCGGCAGGCACAACAAAAATCCGTTGTAAAGCAGTGAACGGAGCGGAGGGTATTTGCACAGTAACCGTCAAACCACTTGCAACATCGGTTACCTTAAATTCAACTGAAATTGTAATGTATATAGGTGACAGCTTTGATTTGAACAGCAGTGTTCCAAAAGGTACAGCGGCATATTACAGACTTTATTCATCAAGCAATTCAAAAGTTGCGACCGTTACACAGTCCGGAGGTATTGTCAAAGGTATCGCTACAGGTACGGCAACCGTAACCTGTACGATGATTAACGGAAAAAAGGTGACCTGCAAGGTGTACATAATGCCACGGAGCAAGAAGATTTCAAATGTGCCGTTGATTGGTCAGAGCAAATTGCCGACCGGTTGTGAAACCTGCAGTGCAACAATGCTGCTCAAACGCTACGGATACAATATTTCCGAAACATCATTTGCGAATAACTATCTCATTAAAAAACCGTTGACCTACACTAACAGCGGTTTTGAAGGTCCGGACCCGAACTGTGCTTTTGTCGGAACGCCGTACAGTTCAAACAGTTTTGGCGCATACGCACCTGTTATGGCAAAGTCGATGAACAGCTATCTTTCTAACAAGTCATACAAGGCAACTGTAGTAAGCGGAAAAAGTCTTGAATATCTTTCGGGCAAATATGTGGCACAGGGTCAGCCTATTATGGTTTGGGCAACAATCAATATGTCGCCGTCATACAAGACTACAACTTGGAAGGTCAACTACACGGATGAAAATGCAAAATATAAGCTCGGCAGTTATTATACTTGGATTGCAGGTGAGCACTGCCTTGTGCTTACAGGCTATGACAGTACTTACTACTATTTTAATGACCCATGGACAAATGCCCGCACACGCTATTCAAAAAGCATTGTAAATTCCCGCTATGCCGAACTTGGCAAACAGGCTGTAGTTATGGCGAAGAAATAAATTATTGACTTATGATAGCGTTTATGCTATCATAAGTGTGTAATAAGAATTGAGTAAAAGGGAATAATATGTATAAAATCGAATTTTATTAAACACAAAATGGCGAGTCTGAGCTTTGGAATTTTCTTGAAAATTTAAGGCAGAAGTCAACAACTAATAAAGATTTACGGATACAATACAAACAAATGATGTTCTACATTGAACTTTTACAGAACAACGGTACCAGATTGGGCGAGAATATTACGAAACATCTTGATGACGGAATTTGGGAATTGAAACCGGGAAACAATAGAGTATTTTATTTCTTTATGGAAGAAGATACTTTTGTGTTACTTCACCATTTTAGAAAGAAATCTCAGAAGACACCCCGCAGAGAAATCGAAAAAGCAAAAGTAGAACGCAAGGATTATCCGGAACGCAGAGAGGAGAATTAGTTATGAAAAATTGGAATGATTACAAAACTTATGTTAAAGAAATTGATCCTCAGGCAAAAAAGGATATTGAAGAAATAGAAGAACTTGCGGTAATAGTCGGTGCAATCATTGAAAAACGAACAGCGCTTGGAATAAGTCAAAGGGATTTAGCGGATATGTGCGGAATTCCGCAATCATCTGTTGCGAGAATAGAAACATTTAAAACAACTCCGAAAATTGACACATTGTTGAAAATTATGCAGCCGCTTGGTTTGAGACTTACCGTTTCAGTTGCATAAAAATAATTGTATAAACCAAAGGTCGCTCCTTAACGGAACGACCTTTTTCATATGGTTGACATCGTACTTTTTACTTGATACAAGAACACAAGGAAGTTTAAGGCGGTTAGCACTCGGGGTGGTATGCATGACTGAATCGGTTTTGCTGATAATTTTACTTATAGCACTCGCAGAAGTCATCAATAGCATAAAAAAATAATCGCCCGACAGCCTCAAATATCGGACGATTATTTTATATTCGTTTTTAAAATTTGGGTTTAACCGCTTTTAACGGTTTTCCCTGTGTTTTTATTATAATTATGCAAAATGCAATGTCAATATTTCACTTAAACTCATCGTCAAGGATTTCATCGAGGTTATTGACGATTGCGGTGACAATTTCGTACGAGCCGCCGGTTGAGATTGATTTCATAAGGGCGTTTATATTTTCCTCAAAATCTTTCGGCAAGAGGGTACAATACTTTTTGCAGAGCTGAACCTGTCTTTTTTCACCGGGGTGTGTCTGACGGTTGAGTGCGAAGATAACATCAAAATAGCTTTCGAGGAATGCGGCGATTCTGTGGTTCACGCTGACAATATCGCCACGCTCCTGCGCCTTTTTAATCTGCTTGTCATATGACGGCAATTTTCCGCTCAAAAGGTTGCGGTTGTTTTTGATAATCGCACTGCGGAGATTTTCGGGATAGTCAATCTGTGCTATATCTCTGAATTTTGTAAAAGTGCCTGTCTTATCAAAGAGAACCTTGCTGTTCTTGATATTGTGCCAAAATGCGGTTGTATAGCCGTTAAAAGCCTTGCCGCCCTTGATTACAGTATCAATATATTGACCGAACCTGTCAACTTCACGGTAGATTATGTCAACGGGAATACCGTTGTTCATAACCGTGTTGTCCTCACTCTCCCAGTAGTGATTGCCGAATTCTGCAGCGGAGCAGTATTTTTCAAGCAGTTTTTCTCTTGTTTCACCTGTCGGAATTTCCGAGCAGTAAACATAAATATCGTAGTCCGAATTTTTATCACTTGCACCTGTTGAACGAGAACCGCCGAGTGCGACCGCCTCAACCTCATCAAGTGACTTGAGTGCAAGCAAAATTTCTTCGAGGTTCTTATCCTCAACATTGTATTCCATAAAGTTCATAAGTTTATCCTCCTTAGTTATATGGTATCATATTCCTTTGTCGGATTAAGCCGTAGCTTCTGCCGCTTCATTTGAGTTTGTTTTTTCATCAAGCACAACTCTCTTGCCTCTCCAGCCGCCTTTTATCCAGCGAATAAGCACAACAACACCTCTGAAAATCTCATCGGCTGCCATAGCAATCCAAATGCCGGTAAGTCCCATTCCAAAGAAAATGCCGAGCAGCCAGCCGAGTCCAACGCTCAAAATCCACATTGAGAAGATTGCGAGTGCGGTCGGAAATTTAACATCGCCTGCGGCTTTCATACTGTTAATTATAACAAGGTTTGTTGTTCTGCCAAATTCAAGAATAATCGCAATAAACATAACCGATGAGCCAAGTGCAATAACAGCCTTGTCGCTTGTGAAAAGTCCGAATGTAAACGGCGAAATCAGCCAGTTTACAATTGCAACCGAAATGGAAATTATCATACCGAAACGCAGAGTTTTCAACACTCTGTGATATGCAAAATCGTAATCGTGAGCGCCTACGCTGTGACCGACAATAATCTGTGTTGCTGTTGCAGCGGCAAGTGCAATCATATAGGTGAACATCGAAAGCATATTTGCGTAGATTTTTGCGTTGATTGCAACGATACCCATTGTGTTGATAAATGCCTGCAAAATCAGCTGTGAGCAGTTGTAGGAAATATTCTCGCCCGCTGTCGGAATACCGAGTTTTAAAAGGCTTTTGAGAACATCATATGGGAACGGGCGGAGATATTTAAGGCTGAACTTGCCTTTGATAACTGTGTAGAAGTAGACGATTGCGGCAATTACTGCAATAACTCTGCTTGCGCAGGTTGAAACAGCCGCACCCGATGCGCCGAGTCCGAGTACCTTAAGAGGTCCGTAGAGCAAAAGAGCGTTTCCGCAGATGTTTATAATATTCATTCCAAGTCCGATAATCATACCGAAAACGGTTTTGCCGTTGCTTGCAAAAACTGAGTTAAAAGCGTTGATAAGTGCCTGAGTAAAGATTGTACCGCCAACTATTCTCATATACATATCGGATTCGTCAAGCATTGTGGCAGGCACCTGCATTGCCTCAAGCAGATTGCGGCTGAATATGAACACAACAAGGCTGATGACAATACTCAGCACAAGGTTGAACGACAACGCAACCGTGTAAATCATATTCATCTTTTCTTTTTTGCCTGCACCGAGGTACTGGCTGACGATAATACCGGTTGCACTTGATATAATGTTAAAGGCAAGCGTCAGAAAACCGAGAATTTGGTTTGCGTTGCCGATTGCACCAACGGCGGTATTGTTATAGTTTGAAAGCATAATTGTGTCAACATAGCCGAGTGAAACACCGAGCAAAAGCTGTAAAAATATCGGCCATGCAAGCTTGATTACGCTCTGTTTCATAACAGAATCATTTGAATTTTTGAGTTTTGAAGAAGTATCAGACATAATATGTTCTCCGTTGAATAAAATGATTTATATATGTTTTTATGTATTGAATGTTTTGTAAAAATAAATTCTCTGTAAATTGTGCATTGCCGTTGTTCTGACTGCTTGACCGCTTTAATTTTCAGTTGTATAATCTAATTGCGGATGATTGTTGCCCTTTAGGCAAAATCATCACAGGACTTCATTGAAAATTAGCATTTCCAATGAACCCCTTAGGAGCTTGCGCTCCTTCGCAATGATTGCAATCTGTCGCAATCTCTGCTCTTTGCAAGCAAAGCAGAGCATTGCTCCGATTTAAATTTAATGCGGTTTATTGCAGGTCATTCAGAATAAAATTAGAAAAATAACGCAAATGCGAAAGGATAAATAGGTATGAATATATGTGTTTTTGGCTCATCAAGTGAGCAAATTGATAAAATCTATCTTGAATCTGCCGAGCATCTCGGCAAAAAGATTGCCGAAAAGGGCTACAACCTTGTTTTCGGTGCAGGAAAGTACGGTGTTATGGGTGCGTCAGTCCGTGGCGCACACGGCGCAGGCGGTCACACAATCGGAGTTACACCCGATTTTTTTATTGATGTGGGTGTTGTTTTTGACAAATGCTCCGAACTTATTGTAACAGATACAATGCGTGAACGCAAAGGTATTATGGAAGATAAAGCGGACGCTTTTGTAATCTGTGCCGGCGGTATGGGTACTTTTGAAGAGTTTTTTGAGGTTCTCACACTCAAACAGCTCCGCAGACATTCAAAGCCTATCATTATATATAATGTAAAGGGCTACTACAATTCAATGCTTGCAATGCTTGACAATGCCGTAAGTGAAAAGTTTATGACCAATGCCTGTAACAGGCTCTACACGATTGCCGATACCGAAGAAGAGGTTTTCAATCAGCTCGAGAATTATGTTCCGTTCACCTACAATAAATATGAGTTTCTCAAAAAGGACGGTGAGCAGAATGGCTGACAAATGCGAATTCTGCGCCAACTTTGTGAGCGATGACGAATTCGGCGATTATTGCAGTATCAACCTTGATGAAGATGAAATGGCAAGATTTCTTATGCAGAACACCGACACCTGCCATTACTTTCAACTTTATGATGAGTACAAAATAGTGAGAAAACAAAATTAAATAATTTACAACAGCAATATAATAAAATAAGTTACACGGTTGTAACTTTTGCCTCAAAATTTATTAAATGTCGATTATTATTATTGTAAACCTAAAATCCCCTTAATTAAAGGGGATTTTTTGTTTTTTTATATCATTTTAAAGGTTAGAATATAGATAAAGGACAAGAAGATTAAGTCCGATAAAATATTATCGAAAAAGAAAAGCTTAGAGGAATGCACAAATTCAATGTGAAAACCTTGTGAATTCATCCAAAAAATATGACAGAGGACAAATAATCATTGCAAAATGTGCGTTGAAGGTATAGAATATTATTATATTTTGTACAGCGGTGTGTTATTTTAGCGCATTATTTTTATGAGGAGAGGGTTTTTATGGGCCTTTTTAACAGGATTATTGATAAGATGGTCAGCGACAAAGTTCCATTTAAAAAGAGAAAAAGGCTGATTGTATTTGTGGCAATCATTACCCTTCTTTCAATGACAACAGCAACGGTTGCATGGTTCTCGGTAAATACTTTCGCAGGTGTTGATAAGCTTGACCTCAATATCAGCCTTGCCGCTCAGCTTAAAGTAAGTATGGAAAACCACGGCAAAGACCTTGATAAATACGGTAAGGTAATCACAAACGAAATGATTGACGATTACCTTAAAAAGCACGGTTCAAGCCTTGAAGATACGGTGCTTGACCCTGTTACAACAAGAGAGGGTACAGAGTTCACCAATCAGCGTGGCACAGTCAGAGAGCCTAACAAGCACAGCTACCTTGAATTTGAGTGCTACTTCATCGCAACCGAGGAAATGTGGGTTCATCTCACAACCGAAAGCACAAAAGCGGGCGCCGATGACGGTACAAAGGTATCAACAGAATCAACCGGTGCAAAGGCTGATGTAGTAAATTGTACAAGAATTGATTTCACAGCCGAGGGAACAGGTAACGGCACAACAATTTATGAGCCGAACAGAAGTAATCCCGTAAACGGACAGACAACCTTTGATTTGCCGTCAGGTTCAATGGTTTACTCAAACAACACAAGACTTTTCCATCTTAATCAGCTCGAACCGGTTAAGGTAACAGTTCGCCTTTGGATTGAGGGTAACGACCCCGAGTGTGATGACGATGTTCAGGACGCACAGCTTTCTGTACAGCTTGGCTTTGTCGGATGCGATAAGGACAATAGACCAATATCATAATTAAACAAGATCCCGTAGGGGCGGTCATCGGCCGCCCGCCCTGGAGGAACTGTCATTCAACGCAGATTTCAGACAGGAGAAAAATTATGGGTTAATGAAATACGCACAATCCGACAGTTAAACGGATACAACTTTGAGGGGAGAGAAAAACTTGTTCGGAAAAAAGAAACCAAAAATTGAACAACCGATTACTCCCGAGGAGTTAAGTCGCTTAAATGATAAGAAAATGGCAGATGCCGAGATTGAACATTTTCATGTAAAAAATGATTCAATCGAGATTGTAAAATACAAAAAGCGCAGACGGCTTTTGAGTATTATCCTTTCGGTCTGCATAATCATTCTTCTTATTCTGTTCATTGTTTCAACGCTTGTAACGCAATGGGGCGACTTGATTATCAGCATTGATTCTCCTGCCGTAAAAAAAGGTATCGTGCTTAGCGAAGACGCTGACTTCAAAACTCAGTGTGCTTCACTTACTGCGAAGCAGGTTAAGGATGTTACAAACATTACATATTCATGGCTTCCTGTTGACCTTGACACAAGCAAGGACGGTGCGCACAACGGCAAAAACTATGTTGCTTATACTTTCTATTGTAAAAATAACGGAGAGGTCGAGCTTGACTATGATGCAGTGCTTGAAATCACAGGTGCGGCTAAGTCGGCAGATGAAGCAACCCGAGTTATGATTTACAAAAACGGCAAGAGCTCAATTTACGGCAAAGGTCAGTACAAAGACAGAAGCAAAGCAGAAACCGATTGCACAAAGTTTGTAAGCGATAAGGAAGTTTATAAAACATCAACCGAAAAATTCAAGGTTGGCGATATTGATAAATACACAATCGTAATTTGGATTGAGGGTAACGACCCCGAATGTATCGACGATATCCGTAACGGTCATGTCAGAATGAGAATGCTGTTCTCGGTTCGTGACGATGAAGAATCCACAGCAAAACCGTAATTTTCGGTACAGTATTACATCAACTTGGTATTATGTGCCTCGGCACTGATATAGTAAAAAATCCCTATGGTGTTTTAGGGACAAAAATTAATTTTATTTAGGAGGAATTTCTCTATGAAAACAACATCAAGAAAGAGATTATTAATCTCTTCCGTAGCAATGCTCCTTGTGGCAATGCTCGCACTTGGTACAGCAACATTTGCTTGGTTCACAACTGACACAACAACTCAGGCAACAGGTATCTCTGTTCAGACATCTAAGAAGTCATTGCTCTTAGTATCAAGCAGAACTTCTGATTGGACAGACAACCTCAACTATAACTTTGGTACAGATACAGCTAAAAAGCTTCTCCAGCCGGCATCATCATATGACGGTGCAAACTGGTACAAAGCTCAGGCTGTAAATGGTATGTCAGGTGCTGCTACAAGCGGTGAGAAAATTACTGGTGTTGGTACAACTGCTGCTGAAGGCAATGTATTCTGCAATATGCTCAATGTTAAGAACACAGGTGCTGAGCCTGCTGCTAATGTTACGATTACAGCAACAATTTCTGAAACAGCTGTTACAAATGGTAAAAACTACCTCCGTGTAGCTCTTGTTCCTTCTGATTGTACAGCAGACAACGGTCGTGGTACTGCAACGGTTGTAAGTGCTGAGGAATTTAGAAAGGACATTTACAGTGCTGGTGCTGACGCTGCTAAGCCTGTTGAATATGTTGGTGATAGCGTAGCAGACAAAAAAGGTGCAATCAAAGCAGCTGATTTAGATGTTCAAACAAATGGTAACTCAATCTCTGTTAATGCTGGTACTCTTAAACAGAATGAGGCTAAGTACTATATGCTTATCGTATGGTTTGAAGGCCAGGATGAGGATTGCCAGGATACATTTGCTGGTAACGAGATGCCAAACATCAATTTCACAATTACAGCTGATAAGACAGCTGGTAAGTAATTTATAAATTAACAGTTAGTAAAACATAATATTAAGCAAATTATTTGATCGGAGTCCCCTTGCATGAAAAAAGTGTTAAAAAAGATAATCAATGTTATTATAGATATTGTTGTTATACTGGTTTTGGTAGTATCAGTACTTATTGTTACATTATCATTAACATCTAAATCATCAGGGGTCCCCAATATTTTCGGCATTGCACCCCTCAGCGTTCAGACTGATTCAATGGAGGACACAATTAACGTTGGTGATTTAATTTTCAGTGATGTTACAAATGACCCTTCATATGAATATCAGAAAGGTGACATTGTTACCTTCCCAATCACAGTCAACGGTGAGTCCGTTCTTAACACTCACCGAATTGTTGAGGTTGTTAAGGATGACAACATTACCTACTACAGAACACAGGGTGACAATAAGAAAGCCAACCCCGAGCCCGATGAAGAACTTCAAACCTCTTCAACTATTGTCGCCAAATACACAGGTACAAAGATTGGCGGCGTGGGTAACTTTTTAAGCTTTATCAGAACTCAGCTTGGATTTTTCCTCTGCGTTCTGCTTCCGATGATTATTTTCTTTGTTTATGAAGCGGTTCGTGTTGTTCTCAACCTCCTTGCCTACAATAAAGAAAAAACTCTCGAAGAGGCAAAGCTTGCGGTTGATTCCGCCGAGCTTACCGAAGAACAGAAAAAGAGAGCTATTGAGGAATATCTTGCCTCCGTCGGAGAAAATCAGGACAAGGCGGAAAATGAGCCTGAGGTACAAACACCTGCTGACGGCAATAATTCCGCTGATAATTCCGATTAAGTTATGACAAATTTGTCCCTAACGCATTCATAGCGTTTATCGTAACGGTATATTTCTTTCTCAGCATCAAAGCTGAGAAAGAAATACAGTTACAGCTTACAGTAAAAACATAACAGAAATTATCAGTTAATTGCAGTGGCGAACCGAGTTCTCCCGTCTGAAATACAGATTTTCTGATAATACAAAAACAAATCATTAACACAAAACCGTTTCCGTCGGAAACGAACGGCGATTTCCTATCGCCGCAGTATAAGGCGATGAAATTTCGCCTAAAGAAGATGAGAGTAGATTTTTTTAAGGAGACGAAGTACCGTGGATACAGTATTTAAATTTCTTTTTGAATTTCTCGGTCAGTTTTTTGGCTCATTATGGTCAATAATCACCGGGTTATTTGGCGGAGTAGGCAATGCCTTTGATTTTTCCGCTTATGTAAACATTATTAATGCCTATACCACGGAGCTTGGCGGCCTCGCATGGGTAATTGCGATTATTGCCATTGTGCTTCTGGTTGCTGTGCTTGCACTTTGCGTATGGCTTATTGTCGTCGCTGTAAAAAAGTTTATTCGTTCGCACAGAAGAAGGAAAGATACAGATTCTCTTGTTAAAGAGGTTCAGGCACTCAACAAAGAGGTTATGAGACTTAACCTTGAAAAGGATAAGATTCTCTCTATGAAGGTTTCACAGATTGGTCTTAACCCCAACGAGATTTCAGAGCTTACAGGCGAAGAAATCGAGTCCCTCAAGAACGGCGAAGAAGAGGACACAGGCGAAAGCCGTTTCTACAAGCTTACGGAAATCGACCAGCTTTGGGCAGATTATGTTCCGCCGGTTTATGACAATGATATCACACTTCCCGAGTTCTGTGAGCGTTTCAGACTCTTTGCTTGTTCACAGCTTGGTCTTTACTACGATATAAAGCTTATCAGACTTTTTGTTGCTGCGTTTGCGTCTACCAGACTTATTATCCTTCAGGGTATTTCAGGTACAGGTAAAACTTCACTTGCTTACGCCTTTGGTAAGTTTGTAAACAATCCTTCAATCGTTGCTTCCGTTCAGCCGTCATGGCGCGACAGAACAGAGCTTTTCGGTTACTTCAACGAATTTACAAAGAAGTTCAACGAAACCGAGCTTCTCCGTGCAATGTATGAGGCATCGTATAACGAAAACATCTATGCGGTAATCCTCGATGAGATGAACATCGCTCGAGTTGAGTATTACTTTGCCGAGATGCTTTCAATTCTTGAAATGCCGTCAAGAGATGAGTGGGTTGTTGATATCATCCCGAACTCTTGGCCGTCTGACCCGAAGCATATCGTGAACGGTCAGCTCAAAATTCCGCCGAATATGTGGTACATCGGTACTGCGAATAACGATGACTCGACATTTGCTATCACAGATAAGGTTTATGACCGTGCTATGCCGATTAACATCGACACAAAGGGTGTTCCTTTTGAAGCACCTCTCACAGACTCTGTATACATTTCATACAAACATTTTGAGTACATCCTCAATGCCGCTAAGGTTCAATTTGTTGTTTCGGAAGAGAACCTCAAAAAGATTGCCCTTCTGGATGATTATGTTATTGAGCATTTCCGCATAGCTTTTGGTAACCGTATTGTAAAACAGCTTCGTGACTTTGTTCCTGCTTATGTCGGAACAGGCGGTACAGAGCTTGATGGTCTTGACTATGTTCTTGCCCGCAAGGTATTTAGAAAATTTGAGTCACTCAATCTTTCATACATTCGTGATGAAATAGATGGCCTTTGTGCGTATATTGACGAGCTTTTCGGCGAAGAAAATATGACTGAGAGCAAGGATTATCTCCGTATGCTCAAGAAGCTTGTATAATTTTAGCAATTCAGGGCGAACTCTGTTCGCCCTTTGCTTGGTGAAAGGACTTTGTTCCTTTTTAGCGGTAAAACTATCTGATTGGAGAAAAATCAATGGCTGATTTTGGTAAATATTTCAGAGCATATATGTATATGCAGGACATTCTGAAAAATGATTTTACTTACAATTACATAACAGAAGGCCTTAAGGACGGCGATAAGGGCGAGGATAAGCTCGACGGTAAGACCAACGAAAAGGTAATTGATATGGAATGGGTTGTTGCCATTGAGGAAACACTTCCGTACATTCAGAAAGCAATAGACGAACAGCGCCGTTTTATTAAGCAGGTTGACAATGTTGTTAGAGTTGAGCTTGCAAAAAAGATTGGTCCCGAGTCGGTTAAGCACCTTTCGCAGCACACTAACTTTATTGCCAAGGTTGAGGGTGATATGGTAACGCCTAACAAAATCCTCACAATTGAGCGCGAAGAAAGCTTTGCTATTTATGAAAACCGTGTGCTTATGACGCTGATTCGCAAAGCGCTTCACTTTGTTGACGATAAATATTCAAAAATGAAAGATGTGCCGAACGACAGCTATAATAAAATTTCTATGGTTCGCCACATTGATTTTAATGAGAAAAAAGTAGATTTTAATCTTAACTATATAAATGAATCTCACGAAACTCTTGCAGATGACCTTGATGTTCTTGATGTTTCTCAGCTTTCGGACTTTGACCGAATCAGAAGAATCAGAACAACCCTTAATGAGTTTTTAAACACTCAGTTGATTAAGGAAATCTCAAAAGAGCCTGAGGTTCGTCCGCCGCTCACGCAGACCAACCTTCTCAAAAAGAACCCCAACTTTAAAAGAGTGGTTGAGCTGTGGAACTTTCTCGACAGCTACAAGCGTAAAGGCTTTGAGGTTGTAAGCGAGGAATACAACGGCAAAATGACAGATACTGTTCAGCAGGATGTTTACTTTGCGATGGGATTCCAGCATTTTATGATGTCTATTGCTACAAACCCGGCACTTCGTACAATCCTTAAGGAACAGTACGACGCTGAAAATGCACGAATTGCCGAGGAAGAATCAAAGCCGCAGAAGACCCGCGAGGCAGTTATGAAGGCACAGCTTGATGCTGTTCGTAAAGAGGAGATGGAAATCCGCCTTCGTGAAATCCGTGAACGCGAAAAGAAAATTCTTGACCTCACGAATGAAATCAAGAATTTAAAGGTTATTATTGATCAGAAAGAACAGCAGATTCTCACTCTTAGGGGCAGGGTTTCTGCTCTTGAAGACCAACTTGAAGAGGTTAAGAAAGAGCTCCAGCAGACAAAACTCAAGTTGATGGAGGCAGAAAAGAGAATTGCCGAGCTTGAGGAAGAAAATCAGCAGTTAAAAGACAAGATTGAAGAGTTAAATAAAAAAATTGAAGAACTCAATGAAACTATTGACACTCTCAACAAGAAAATAGTAGAATTAAATGATAAGATTCTCGTTCTTGTGCAGGAGAATGCTCGATTACAGACAAAAATCAAAGAGCAGGAAGAGGTAATCGCAGAGCAGAAAGCTCATATCGAAGAGCTTGAAACTCAGGTTGCCGAGCAGCTTGCAAAGATTACGGCTCTTACGGAAAACCTTGAAAAATGCCATGCGCAGATTGAAGAGGATAACCGCAGGATTACCGACCTAACCGAGAAAAATGAAAATCTTACGGAAACACTTCAGAATGAGCGTGTTCAGCACAAGGAAACAGTCAACAAAATGAATGCCGATTTTGCTGAAGAAAAACAGCAGATGACAGATGCTCACACAGCCGAGGTTGATTCGCTCAATCATAAGATTGCTGATGCTGAGGTCGAACATAATGATTATGTTGCCAAGCTTAATGCGGATTTTGCCGCAAGGGCAAATGAAACCGAGCAAAAGCATCTTAAAGAGCTTGCAGATAAAGAAGAAACTCACAAGAAGGAACTTGTTGAAATTAAGGAAGCTAACCTTAAATCATCAGCCGCAAGCAATGCCGCTCACGCTTCTGAGCTTAAAAAGGCTTATAAGTCGGTTGACAAAAAGGTTGAGCTTGCAGAAAAAGCTTGTGAAAAGCGTATGAAAGCCAAGGTTGCCGAGGTTAAAAAAGAGGCTCAGGCTGAAATTCGCAAAGCCGAAAAGAAAGCAAGCGAAAAAATCAGCCTTGTTAAGGATGAAATTAAATCTGTCAAGGATACAGGCGATTTGTTCGTTCGTGACTACGGCTTCGGCAGTGTTGCAGTTGTTTCAAAATATGCCGATGAGCTTGTTAAGTTCGGCAAAGCTACTGTTGCAGACGAGCTTATAAACGCACAGAAAAGCGTAAGATCTCTTTGCATATGCAGAAGTAAAAAGGGTGTTGTGCTTGCAGGCTTTTCACAGAGCGGCGCAAGCGTATATAATGTTTATAAAAAGCAGGCAGATCTTACTGTTGCATTTAACGATTTGTGTTCAATGCTGAAAGGTATGAGCAATCTGCCGATTGTAATTACATTCTCCGGTGTTGACAGACCGTTTGTGATGAATTTTGAAAACATTGTAAGAGATGCAACCAAAAGAAAAACAACTGTTTTCCATAACAAAACTCTGAAAGCAAACGGATTTGTTTCAGTTTACTTTGGTAAAGAATAAGGGGCAAAAATGAAAAACTCTACTGCGCCCAACAGAAAAACGGGCAGAATGATTGCTAAAAATTTAATAGTTCTGTTCACTGTTGCACTTGCCGGCTTTTGCGGCATTCAGGCGTGGTTTACGGATAAGAGTTCAGCCGAAGCCGACGGTATAAATGTTGAGTGTCAGGCACCTGACGGTATTGAGATTGCTGTTGTTGGGCACGGCGAATCGGCTCCTACCGCATATTCAAAGGGTAAAATTACGCTTAGTAAAGCTAATTGCAATTTTCTTGAGAAACTTCAGTTGACCGAAATAACCGGTGACGGCACATATTTTAGAAAACCGGCTTTGATTCAATCAGGCGGTCAAGCTCAAGTTAATCCAAATGCAGAGTGGAGTGAGCCTACTGCAAATGAGCATTATTTGTCATTTGACCTTTACATTCGTTCAAAATCGCAGTATAATATATCAATAGGCAAAAAATCAACAATAAAACCGGACGCTCCTCAACTCACAACTCAAGACGGTACGGGCATTAAAAATAAAAGCAAGTACGGTAATTTTTCAAGAGATTCCGTAGTTGGTGCAGTAAGATTCTCGGTTGTTGACTATAAGCAGGATCCTCCTTCAAAAAAGCTCCTGTGGTTGCCGGCTCCGAATATCTTGTTGAAGCAGGAGACTGACGAGTACACTTTGTCAGACAATATGCCAAGCGGAGAATCGTACAGTCATGTATACTATGACACGAATAGAGTACAACACACAGTCAGCAGTACTGATGACGATAATGCGTTTGTTGTGAATAATAATGGTTTTGTTGGCGAAAAATTTACCTATGAGCTTGGTAAAGACCAAACCATTGCAGAACTTAACGAGTCCTCAAATGATCAATTCTACAGTGCTATGGTAACCTGTAATATGTGGATTGAGGGCGAAGACGCAGAGGCAAGACTTGCCCTTGTAAACGGAAAATTTAATGTTAATCTTGTATTGACAAAAGTAAGTTGATTTTAAAGTAGGAAAGGGGAATTTTTGATGAAGTTGAAAGATAAGTTTTGTAACTTACTCAACGGTTTAGTTGACTCAAGACTGAATAACACAAAAAAGGTCACGACTTCATATGTTGCTCTTTTTCTTGTTTTAAGTATTTTCGCAGTATCTACCTTTTCATGGTTCACAATAAGAGATACGGCAACTATTGATTCAGATCCCTTTTCTCTTGAATCTGCTGCCGGAATGAGAGTTAATAAGGGTGAAGAAATAAGAAATACAATCACCGTAAAACAGGCAAAGCTCAAAGAAGCATCAAGTGTTGACGGTCGTAATATGTTTTTTCCTGTAGATCGCGGATACGGCGTTAAAGGGCAAAGCGTTGACACAAGCGAAATGAAATTTCGTGAGGGCACAGTAGGAGATAAAAATAACGGATACATATACAGCGATTTTACCCTTACCGGTCAAACAGGCGGTCAGGTTGAAGTATATGTAAAAAGTTACAAAGTTCAGGTACATAATAGGAATACAAAAAAAGATGAAGTTTATGACGGTGCGACACATATTACTGTTGACAGCAACAATAAGCCATCGACATATCTGGCATATCAGAATCCTTGCCCAATAAGGATTGCATTCATCAGAAACAGTGCTGAGGCTTCGACCGTTATTGATCCCACTGCAATTATTGACAACTACGCTGACGAATGTCAGGCAGTAAGTTCTGTTAATTCGCTCGGCTCGGCAACAACCACTAAAGCAAAGGGCAGGTCATTTTCCGACTACTATTTCGGTACAGGTGCTCCTCTTTTTACTCTTGACGGTCTTAAATCCCAAAACATAACCATGGTTGCGTGGCTTGAGGCAACTGGAGAGAACTGTGACGCTTACGAGGGTCAGGATGTGTCAATTACAGTTGAACTTGAAAGTAACTGGAAAGATATGGAATATGTTACTTTCGTTGACAAAACAAAAGGTGATTCTGACAAAGACCAAAATAAGGAACTCAGGTGGGTTGGCAATGCCGGATGTTTCCTTGTTATGACCTATTATGACGAAAACTTTCAAAATCCAAAGTCAGTAGTAATGAGTGAGTCAAAGAGTGATGGAAAAAAACCTATTGAATGGATAGCTTATCTGCCAAAGGATAAAATAACAAACATATCTTTTATGCGATATAGTAAAGTAAAAGAGAAAATTAAGCTTGACGGAACTAATGAGGTTGAGGTAGGCAGAATATATAATGTATGGCATACAACAGCTGAAGTAAATACATGGATAGATGCGCGTAAAGATGATGGCAAGGGTGCAAATGCAAATAAATGGTCACATGAAATAAATATAAATGGTCTTCAGACATACCGCACAACAGACGGAACTGCAACCGGAAAGATAGAAAATACCTATTATGCTGTACATGGTAACGGTTACGGCGATACCCCTACTGTTGCTGAAAATGTTGCCCCGTGTATCGGATATTGGGGTACAAAGTATCCCAACAGTTCAGGCGGCAGTGTTGAACCGACTACAACCGAACAACTGCCGATAACCGGAGAAACCTACGCGAGAGCGGATATTCAAATTGATTACAATTTATGGTTAAATGAATATAATTCATATAACGGCGGCGGAGGTCTGAGAAATCTGCTTAGTCAGGATGTTTTGGTACTAAAAGCCGTATTCGATTCAAACGGTACAGAAACCGCTTATGAAATGAAACCGCAGGGTGGCGGAGATAAGTGCGTGCTGTCAAAGACAAGCGTCAAAAGCGGTTCTCGACTTGTAAGATTTGATTTGTATGATCCTGCAAAAGAAGCTCCAATAATAAGGAATTATCCAGTGCCTCCAAACATTCAGCATACATTTACTGAGAGTGCGGGTTCTAACGAATATATCATATCTTATAATTTGGTAAATCAAGGATCAGGCAAAGTTGAAAAAGCAGGCAATTGGGAAATTTAATTGATTAACACATTAAGGAGGTGTCACGATGAGAGAAAGACTTACCCTTTTAAGGGAGTATTTGAAAAACAGACTTGCATTTGGCAAGAATAAAAAAACAAGAAAAGGTTTTATACTCACTATGGTGGCACTTGTTGAAGTACTCGCCATATCGGTTGTGTCCGTTTCGGCTTGGGTTGAAACTATTTCAACAATCACAATTAAAGCTGAGGGCGCAAAAATTGACAACTATGTTTATACTAATGCCGATATTGGCAGTGCTGATGGTTATTCAAACAAAATCATTGACTTGACTAAATATTTCCGTGCTGCGGGTGGAGTGCATCTTGCTTCGGCTTCAAGTGCTGACGGTGAAAATATATTTTTTCCAATAAAGAACTCAGGTGCTTCTGAGTTTGGTGTTGGCTCTTACAGATGTGCGGATGTAAATGATAAGAATGTTAATTATATTGACTTTTCATTTAATGTAAAGGTTGATGAAACCTTTAAAGCGGATCATGCAGAATTTTACCTTGATCAAGTACCTAAGATAACTATAGGTGGTGAAAATGTTTCAGGAAACCTTGTAAGAATGGCAATTACAGATACCGATACTCAAAATACGGTTGTATGCGGTTCTAATGCCGGTGACGGAAATGTTGTAAATAAAGCAGATGACACTAACGCTCCTGAGAATGTTCAAGCTTTTAGCGATTTTGTTGTTAGTTCTGAACCTAGACCAACGGAGTTGTTTCGGGTTGATAGAGGAAGCAGTAAAACAATAAATATTAAAGTGTGGCTTCAGGATGATAAAGCGGCTACTGCATATGCCGGTAAAACTGTTTCAATAACTGATGTTAATATTGTAACTCAGAACAAAAAAGGCAATAAAGTGTATTTTGTTGACCGTACTGTAAATGATACCACAAAAAATTGGACAAAGAATGTAACATTTCAGCAGGGTAGCAAAACTTCTGTAGCGATGAAGTTTGATGCGAAGTCGCATACATATTACTGTGATTATACACCCGCCGCTGACGATACAAAAGTTAAGTTCACCTCGGGAAGTGTTACTTGGACTACTGATATGAAGTCGCTCAATTCAGGCGACAGTATGTACTACACCGCCTATGGCGATCATAATAACAGTAATGCCGGATACGGTACATGGGGCGAAGTGATTGAAATCAGTGTTTCAAGCAAAACCGCCGATGTACTCCCAGATACAGGCAATGTTTCAAGTGTATATATGGTTCCGGATAAAAATGACTCTTACAGTAAAGTTAGAATGCCATTTACTGCTGACAAGAAAAACTGGGTCGGTTATATTGCAAAGGAAAAGGCAGACAACATGACTTTTTCTTTTACAAATAACGGTAATACATATAAAATTCCTGCTCCTAACAGAGGCAATTCAACGCTTTTTGTTGTTACTTCTGCTACAACAGGTTATTGGGATCCACCTGCTACTATTACTGTTACTGCAGGCAAGAAAGATGCAGGAGATCCTAAAGTTAGTTATGATGGTTTGACAAGTACTACAATTTCTGTAACCCCCGGTACAAAGGTTAAGCTAATAGCAAATCCTAAAAAAGGTTTCGTATTGAAAAACTGGGTAAACAGCGATACAAGTGCCGTGGCAGACGGCATTGACAGCAACGGTTATTTTACCCCGACAGCTTCAGGTAACTATAACTTTACAGCCGTTTATGTTGAGTCGTTGACATTTGAGGCTTATGTCAGAACATATGACGGTGCAAACCTTTCTGAAAGCACAAATGGCGGCTCAGTTGAAATTAAGTGTGGAAACCAAAACTCGACTGTAGATTCCAACGATGGAACACACATTACACTCAATGCTGTTAAGGGCAGCACAGTTACATATTACGCAAAAGCTAAAGACGGATATGTCTTTGACGGCTGGTACACAGATGTAGCCTGTAAGACCGATTTGGAGAATTCAAGTGATAAATATGAATTGGCTAATGTTGAGGCTTCCAAGAAGTTGTATGCGAAATTCAAAATTGATACTTATACTGTAAAAGCATACGCTCAGCACGGTAACAATCCTCCTTCCGGTGATGCTGGTAATGTATCTTTTGATAATAATAATTATGCGTCTGAAGTAACAACAACGGTAAATCGTAACGGAGAAGTTACTTTTTATGCTAAGCCTGAAAAAGGCTATGCTTTTATCGGTTGGTATGCGACTAAGGATGCAGCAGATCCGAAGGTAGCGGTTAAAGATTGTACATTAAATGGCGGCGTCTATTCTACAAAAATTAATATACCATATTCCGATGTAAAGACATATGAACTGTATGCAAGATTTAAGGCTTTGTATACGGTAGAAGCCAGAGCGATGTACAACAACGATAATGTTGATACAGCCGGTACTGTAAAGGTTGCGGACAAAGAAGCAGGTAAAAGTTCATCTAAACCTGTTATGGAAGGCGACAATGTAACAGTTGAGGCAATTGCCAAAAACGGTTACAAGTTTGCCGGTTGGTATAAGGACGAGGCTTGTAATGAACCGTATTTCGATGAAAACAACGATGTTTCACCTATAACCTTAAATAAAGTTAGCAAGGGAATCACTCTGTATGCTAAGTTTGAGTTGGGGACAGGCGTTACATTTTACCTTAATGATGGAGGCTTGTGGTCAGGTGATAAGGCGAAACTTGCAGCGTATGTTTGGGATGATAATGGCAATAAGAAATGGCTTGAAGTATCTAAAACTGACTATGACAATTATTACAGCTTTGCTTTAGATAATAATCAATGGAAGCAAGTAATTTTTGTAAGATATGATCCGAGCAAAAATTTGAACGATTTCCCAACGGAAAATTGGAATGGCTATGTTTGGAATAAGACTTCTGATATAACAATTGATTACAATAATAATTGTTATGTTATAACATCTTCTCCAAATAGCGGAGGAAGTTCAACCGGCTATTGGATGACCTATGTTCCCGGACAACAAAATGTTTTCAGAGAGATATATGTTAATACCAAAAGTTGCTCGTGGTTTGGCGCTCAAAGTGCCAAACTTGCCTATAGATTCAGCACCGATGATTCATTTAAGTCTGATTGCACTGAGGAGACTATAGACGGAAATACTTATTGGAAACTGAGTATTCCAACAGATAAGGATACTATTTATTTGTCAAGAGCTGTTTCCGGCAAATACTATAACGAATTTAATGCTTCTATAGATAAAGATAAAAGTAAAAATTTGTTTACAGTAAATAATGATTTCAATGGTGGCGACTGGAGCACATATTAAAAATTCAACGGAGGTGAAACCATGAAGAAATCTAAATTTATACTTGTTATTGTACTCGGACTTGTACTGTGTTTGTTGTGTGGAACAACTACGACTTTTTCGTGGTTTAATCGTCCTGATGTGCAAAAGGGCGAATCCCTCTCTTGGAGCGGAGAATACAATGTGACCAACGGAGAAAATGTTACTGCTGTTACTTATGCTGCTACAAAAGATGACGGCAGTGTGTATAGTACTGATCCGTTTAATTTTAGTGATTTGACAACTGTTCGCGCCCATGAAACAAAATATTTCTGTACAGAGGTAAAGAACACGGGAGCTGCACCGCAGTCAATTTCTTTGTTCCTTAATAATTCGGATAGTAACACCCTTTCTGTCGGTGTGAACACCCCCCTCAGAACCTACAGGAGATTTACCTCCGATTCACAAACATCCTATGTTTCCAAGGCACCGTGTAATGTGAATAAGAAGAATGTGTATGTTGGTTTTGTTACTGCTGATTCTTTACCCGAAAATTTGCAAGCTGACCGTAATAGTTTAAATCCCGGTGATTATTTTCTGCATTATTGGGATGGTCAGGGCTCCGGTGATGCACGCGTGAATAATAGCTTTTTAAAATCAGATGTGGAATATACTCTTGCTACACAAGGTTATTCAAATTTTAATGCTAATTATGATATTTCTTATTGTACAATCCCATATAATTATAATAATGTAAAAATGTACAAAAAGAATGCAGATGGTGGTAAAGAATGGTGCGAAGGCACTGATAATTATAATGTAGATACATATAATACTGTATTGTGGTTTCATTGGGACAATAAATTCCGAACCGTTTATGAACAGACCAAGGTGAATGGTGAGCTTGCTAAAGCTGCCGGAATTTCAAGTTTTTATTCTAAAGCAGAAGCTGTAGTAGGTAAGACATTTGATTTAAGCGCAAAGGCACAGGGTACAGTGACTTACACATCGTCAAAAACTGATGTTGCAACAGTTGACGGTAAAGGTCAGGTTACTACCAAAAAGGCAGGCAAGACTACTATTACTGTTACATCTACGGGTGTGTACGGTGATAAAATAACGGCAAAATGTGAGCTTACCGTAAGCAAAGAACCGGTTAAAAGCTCGTATATTCCGATTGTTACGAATATGAAGATTGAAGGCAAAACCGACAGCGATCCTGTTGTTACAAAGGTGTATTGGTATATCAAAAATGATACAGCAAACGCCGCTACATATTTACTTGGCGATGTGCAAATTTCACTTTAAAATTTTAAAATTTTAAATTTCAAAAAGGGTTGTTTTTACAGCCCTTTTTTATTATAATTTTAACTGTGTATGCCAATACAGCGTGGACAAACTTTTCGCCATACATACCTACTTTGTAATCGTTATGTATGAATATAAATTATAACTTTATATGTCATTTTACAAACTGTCTTCACGAACCGAGAACGGCAACATGCCGTGGAGGAATTTATGGATAAAAAAAACTATGTTGAAAATGCGGTTGAAGTAAAATATGTAACAACCGAACACCCAAAATCAAAAAATAGAATAAGGAAAAGGCATGAATCAAAGCTGCATAAAACTTTGCGGATAATTAAAAATATAATCTGCTGGGGAGTGCTTGCAATACTTGTGCTGACCGTAATTGTGTTTATGGGTTCAAAGGTGAACGGAAAAACACCTTCGCTTTTCGGATATTCCGTGCTTCGAGTTTCAACGGGAAGTATGCAGCCCGAGCTTATGATCGGCGATGTTATTCTCGGAAAGAGCGTTGACAATCCGACCGCCCTCAAGGTTGGCGATATTATCACCTATCGCGGCAGTGGGCAGACCGAGGGACTTCTCGTGACTCATAAGGTTGTAGTTGCACCGTATAAAACAGCTGACGGCACATATAAGCTACAGACAAAGGGCATTGCAAACGATGTTCCTGACCCGGAAATTTCAACCGAAGATGTGCTTTATATCATGGTGTGCAAGCTTGGATTCATTGACACATTGTACAACCTTTTCTTCTCACCGTGGGGACTGCTGATTTTTATTGCGGCGCTGCTGCTGATATTCATTGATGAGCTTGTCGTTATAATCCGCATACTTACGGGACATGACAAATCACCGAAGGACAGCGACATCAATGAAATTATAGACCGTTTGCAGAAGGAAAAATTACAGCAAAAGACTGAATCCGACAACGATACAAAATCGGAAGAATAAATAAAAGCTGAATATATTTAATTTCGGACGAAAGGAAAATTCTCTTTTCGTCCGTTTTTTGTTGGCAAAAATGACAAAGCGGAAAAATGGTGAAAACAGCTTTTATATGGGATAAAAACGGCTTTTTAGTTGCATTTTTGGGCGATTTGTGGTATATTTTATACGGTCAAATTTGACCGTAACATACTGATTGTGTTTAGAAATTGATATGTTAAGGGTGGTTTCATGGATTACAAATTAATAGCGCTTGACATTGACGGTACGCTGACAAACTCCCAAAAGGAGATTACTCCCCGTACAAGATATGCTCTTATGGAGGCGCAGAAACAGGGCAAGAAAATTATACTTGCGTCAGGCAGACATCCCGTAGGAATTATGCCGATAGCAAAAGAGCTTATGCTTGACCGTTTCGGCGGTTTTATTATGGCTTTCAACGGCGGCAGGATTATCAACTGCGAAACAGGCGAAACTATGGTGAGCAAGCTGTTTCCGCTTGAATATCTTCCCGACATCGTGAATGTTTTAAAGGATTCAAACATTACAATCAACACATACGATGACAGGCGAATCATCTCGGATAATAAGGTTAATGACTATACCTATGTTGAAAGGGATATTATCAAAGCCGAAATGGTTGTTGTTGACGATTTTATATCATCTGTAAGATTTGATATCAACAAAATTCTTCTTGCAGGTGAACCCGATGAGCTTGACAAGTATCAGAAAATTCTCGCAGACCGTTATGACGGCTTGCTCGATGTATATAAAAGCGCACCTTATTTTCTTGAAATTATGCCGTTTGGTGTTACAAAAGGCTCAATGCTTCCGCTTTTGCTCGATAAACTCAAAATTAAAAGGGAAGAGCTTGCTGCATTTGGCGACAACTATAACGATATGACTATGATCGGCTACGCAGGCCTTGGTGTTGCCATGGGCAATGCCGAGCCGGATATTAAGAAAATTGCCGATTATATCTGCGAGTCAAATGATGAGGACGGCATTGCGAACACTCTTGAAAAGTATGTTTTAAAGCAATAATCGCAAGGTTGTCTGTTTAAAAATCAACTAAAAATTGAAAATTACAAGTTATAGGAGTATCATTTTTCAGAGCAATTCTGTATTGGGTTGCGCAAAATGGAAATTGATACTCCTTTTTGTATATAATAGCCAAATTGTGGGGTCAATCTTTGGCGGCATCAAAACTGTAATTATTCTTCAAAGGAAAAAAGATTTCAGCTATCTCACTTATAATATATTTGTATGTTATGTTGTACAAAGTATAACAAAAGGAGGAAAATCTATGGCAAAAATGAAAAAATTGCTTGCTTTGATTTTGTCGATTTGCGTAATTTGTACGGTATCTGTTATGTCCGTTAGTGCGGCTAATGCAGATGACGACAACGACACTTCGGCATCAAGCACAATCACAGTACACTACTACTGTGAGGAAGGCACGCCCACAATCTATTATTGGAACAGCCTTCCGAAAAACATCAGCACGGAGTACCCCGGCGTTAAGATGACTTCCGAGGGAAACAACTACTACAAGTACACTTTCAACGATGTAACAAAAATCAATATGATGTTTGTTACAAACGGAAAGCAGTCTGCGGAACTCACAAGAAACACAGGTGAGTGGTGGTACAAAAATAAGAGATGGTCAAGCAAAAATCCTGAAGATATGCAGGAATTTGACCGTGTTGACATGCGTGAAGACACAATTTATTTTGTAATCACAACCCGTTTCTATGACGGCGACACAGGCAACAATGTTCACTGCTGGGATGACTCACAGGCAAACAACCCCGACAGCGATCCCGCATGGCGCGGTGACTTCAAGGGACTTATCGACAAGCTCGATTATATTAAGGCTCTCGGATTCAGCGCAATCTGGATTACTCCTGTTGTAACAAACGCATCAGGCTACGATTACCACGGCTACCATGCAATGGACTTCTCAACAGTTGATGTTCGTTATGAGAGCGACGGCGCTACATATCAGGATCTTATTGATGCCGCTCATGAAAAGGGCATCAAGATTGTTCAGGATATCGTAGTTAACCATTCAGGTAACTTCGGTGAGGCAACTCTTGCTCCTATGTTTACAAAGGAATACGACTCAATTCAGGATCTTGCTTCTGTAGATTGCATGAAGGTTATTGAGGGAAGCGACTTTGCTAAAACATTCCCGAACTACGATGACCTTGAGCCTAAGTATCAGTATGCCGCAAGACTTAATATCATGAAGGATACTAAGGAGCTTGACTCCGGTAATCACGACACGGAAAACAACTATCACCACTTCAAAGACCTCAGCTGGGAAAGCCCGACTGTACAGACAGGTCAGATTGCCGGTGACTGCGTTGATATCAACACAGAGAATCCTACAGTTGCAGAATACCTTAACAATGTTTATAACAACTATATCAACATGGGCGTTGACGCTTTCAGACTTGATACTGAAAAGCACGTTTCAAGACTTACACTTAACCAGTATTACTTCCCGTCATGGCTCAAGACAGGCGGTAAAAACTTCTTCATCTTTGGTGAGGTTTGTACTCGTGTAAGTGAGTTCTGGAACCACAACATTCCTGCAATTTCAGCTCCGTTCTATACATGGGCTGAATCAGACAGCCAGTACATCAATTCGTTTACAAATGATCAGGCTTCAAATATTGATCTTACACTTAAGCACTATGACAGCAACGCAAGTACAGCAAATCAGCCAACATCTGATAATGTTTATCTTGACGGTCTTAAGTATCACACACCTGATTACAGCAAGGCAAACGGCACAAGCGTAATCGACTTCCCGATGCATTGGAACTTCTCAAATGCAAGCAACGCATTTACCCGTGCTTGTGAAGAAGATCCGTACTACAATGACTCATCATGGAATGTAACATATGTTGATTCTCACGACTACGGTCCTGATATGGACAGCCGTTACGATGGCGGTACACAGTCATGGGCAGAGAACCTTGATGTACTCTTTACTTTCCGTGGTATTCCGTGTCTTTACTACGGTTCTGAGCTTGAGTTCCAGAAGGGTGTTCCTATGGATGTTGGTCCTAACGCACCTCTTGCAACAACAGGTCGTGCATACTTCGGTGACTACCTCGAGGGCGACGTAACAGCTACAGACTTTGGTACATATACTAATGCAAGCGGTGCTGTTGCAAGCACACTTGAAGCACCTCTCGCTGTTCATATTCAGCAGCTCAACCAAATCAGAAGAGCAGTTCCTGCACTTCAGAAGGGTCAGTATACAAGAAGCAAGACTTATGTTGACGGTAATATGGCATTCGTTCGCCGTTACACACAGGGCGCTACAGACAGCCTTGCTTGTGTAACTATCTCAGGCGGTGCTACATTCAAGAACCTTCCTAACGGTAAGTATATTGATGCAGTTACAGGCGATGTTAAGTATGTTACAGACGGCACACTTACAGTATCTTCTGTTGGTAGGGCTAATATGAGAGTTTATGTTTGCTGTGCAGACGGTTTCACCGGCATTGACGGTCAGATCGGTACTAACGGTACATATCTCAAGTAATAAAATAATGTTGTTTTTACGGAGCAGGTTTTCCTGCTCCGTTTTTTGTCAAAATGAAGGATTGTCATTTTTTATCCGTCAAAATTCGGGACAATTAAGGGCATATATTCGTAATACTGCGTTGCAATGAATAAGAAAACAGAAAATTATGCAAATTCTACATATAAGAGTGAAAATAGATGTGACACTTCTGCAAGAATTGTACATTTTCTTTTTTTTAAAAATGTGCTATAATACATAAAATATAGTTTCAATTTATTGTGAATTTTAAAAAGGAGTGTTTTTTATGACAAACAGCGAGTATTCGGATGTTACACCGCAGATTCATGCTCTGGCTCAGAAAATGACGCATAACTCCGTTATTGATACAGATTTATACAGTAAGTACAATGTAAAAAGAGGTCTGCGTGACCTTGACGGTAAGGGTGTTCTCACAGGTCTTACATATATTTCTACAATCACACAGAATAAGCTTGTTGACGGAAAGCTTGTTCCTTGCGAGGGTGAGCTTCGTTACAGGGGCTATAATGTAAAGGATATCGTTGACGGTATTCTTGAGGATGACCGTTTCGGTTTTGAAGAGGTTACATATCTTCTTCTCTTTGGCGATATGCCTAACGAAGAACAGCTTAAAGATTTTAAGAAGCTTCTCGTTCAGTACAGAACCCTTCCTCAGCACTTTGTTCGTGATGTTATCCTCAAGGCCACAAGTAACGATATGATGAATTCAATAGCAAGAAGTGTTCTCACACTTTTCTGCTATGATAAGAACGCTAACGATACATCTATAGATAATGTTTTAAGGCAGTGCATACAGCTTATCTCCGTATTCCCTCTTTTGTCGGTTTACGGCTATCACGCATATAATCACTATCAGCGTGATAACAGCCTTTATATCCACCGTGCAGAGCCTACAATGTCAACAGCCGAGGTTATTCTGTCGCTTCTTCGTCCCGACAGACACTATACTCCGCTTGAGGCAAAGGTTCTTGATATGGCGCTCATTCTCCATATGGAACACGGCGGCGGTAACAACTCAACATTTACAACACATGTTGTAACATCTTCGGGTACTGATACATACTCGGCAGTAGCTGCGGCACTTGCATCACTCAAAGGTCCTAAGCACGGCGGTGCAAATGTTAAGGTTTACTATATGTTTGAGGATCTCAAAAAGCATGTTAAGGACTGGGAGGACGAGGACGCTCTTGAAGATTATCTTGAGAAGCTCCTTGACAAGCAGGCTTTTGATAAAAAAGGTCTTATCTACGGTATGGGACACGCAGTTTATACAATTTCCGACCCCCGTCAGCAGATTCTTCACGGTGCTGTTAAAAAGCTTGCGTTTGCCGAAGGTCACAACGACGAATTTGATCTTTATGAGAGAGTTGAAAGACTGGCTCCGAAGGTTATCGGCAGAAAGCGTAAAATCTATAAGGGTGTTGCCGCAAATGTCGATTTCTACAGCGGACTTCTTTACAGTCTTCTTGATATTCCGTGTGAGCTTTATACTCCGCTTTTTGCAACAGCCCGTATCACAGGTTGGAGCGCACACAGACTCGAGGAGCTTATCAACTGCGGTAAGATTATCCGTCCTGCATATATGAGCATCTCCGAAAACAAGGAATATGTCGATTTGAAAGACAGATAATACGGCAAGCCGCCGTTCCCCGTTCGAGAAGTTAGTTTTACAAGTGTGAGAATTAAATTGCCCGAGCGTATGGAAAATTGAAAGTTAAAAATTAAAAATTAAAGTCGGGCGACAGTTTGCAAAATGCAAATCATTGTCGCCCGACCGTTTTTTATATATGAAATTAACTGTTTAATCGAAGGGGTAGCCAGGCGACCGCCATTTGTTTTGGTTGTAAAACCAAAACAAGCCGTAGGGGCATTCATCGGACGCCCGCAAGTAAAGACACAATATTTATGTTAAACCAAAATATATAAATGTCGCAAAATAATTGTCATACTGTAGCGGCGAACCTCGTTCGCCATTCAAATCAATTGCAAAATTGATTCGATTTAGTGCAAACTATTTTTTATTAACATAGCATTTTATATAACAAAAGCTGTGTATGTTCGTTTTGGCTTTACAACCAAAACGATTGGTGAACACGGTTCTCCCCTACAGTTTAAAATATAATTTCATATAAAATAAAATTGCATCAATGCCGTATTCGGGCATCAATGCAATTCATTTATCTAAACTATCTTCTCAAAAGGATTGCGGTGGCACACCACCGACCGTAATTTTCAACTTTTAACTTTCAATTTAAAAGCTCCGCTCGGGCAATTTAACCCTCGCATTTGTAAAACTGTCTTCACAAACCGAAAACGGCGGTTCGCCGTCAATTTTAATTAGAATAACCTTACACGATTCCGACAATATACTTCTGCATAATCGTTGCGTCGGTTACGGAAATGCTTGAATCTGAATTTACATCGGAGCTGATGAACTCGGCATCACTCTGGGTCAGAACTCCTACAACCGCCTTTTGAACTGCGGTTGCATCGGCAACATTGATTACACCGTCACAATTCGCATCGCCGTAGAGAATCTTCTGCGTTGCACCGAGCGAACTTGCCATAATATAATTTGTTGTGCCGATTAAGTTGTTGCCTCTGTCAATTCTCTTCAAAAACTGCATAGTTGAGTTCTTGTTCGGTGAATCCGACAATGCGACACACAGACCGTCGCCTTTAAGCACTATTCCGTAGCAGGCAACAAGCGTTGAATCCGAAGTGCCGCTGATTTTCTGCACAATTGTTTCGGTCTTGCCTGTTCTCACATTATATGAATACACGCTCTTGTCCGTGTTGTAATACAGCATATCGTTGTACTTTTCAAGGCTCATAAACGAGTTCTGCCAGTAGTAACCCTGACCTGCACTCCACCTTGCGCTTATCTTTTTAACGCTTTCGGACTTGTTGTTTTCAAGGTCATACTTTACCATTGTCTTTGCATCTGCAAGACCGTAATCGTTTATAATTCCGTAGAAATCGCCGTTAATCTCACAAAGTCTTGTGTCAAAGGTGTGAATCTTTGAATTATCATACTTTGTTGAAGTTGCCTTATTTGTGGTTGTGTAGTTATAGTGCTTTGACGGAAGATTCTGAATTGCATCGTCGCTTAAAAGAAAGTATGTATGCTGAGCGTGACCGGGTCTGTCATAAAGCGGATCGTCCCAAGTTACATCAACATTGTACCACGCGTTACCGATATGCACCTTGTTCCACATATGGTTCATACTTACCGAAACAACAATTTCGCTGTCAATGCCTGCAAGCGACAAAAGGTATGAATACGCAAGGGCATAACCCTGACACACTGAAGTTCCGTCAACGAGCAAATCGTAAATATCAGCCTTATTGTGGTCATCAGTGCTGTACCTGCCCAGAATTGTAAGCTCATCGTGGATTACAAGAGCCTTTTCCGCATCGGTCATACTGTCATTCACAAGTGAAAGAATTCTTTCAGTTTCATTGTCAACAGCTTTTTTCATGCTATGATATTGACTGCTGTCGCAGGTGTACTCGGGGAAAAATCCGATAACCTTGTCATTAGCCGCATCATATGTATACGAAAAGCCTGTCTTAACATAGAAAAACTCGGGATGAGTAAGTGTCATCACCTTAAAAATTTCTGCCGCATCCGACCTTGGAATGTTGAAATCGCTGACATCAATTTCCTCGTCAAAATTCTTAAAACCTTCGCAGACAACGCTGTCTATACCTTTGTATTTATCGTGGATTGTCTTGTTGTACACAATCTGTCCGACTTTGTCCGATGAATATGCCGAGGTTGTGAACACACCTGTTGACACAACACACGATACCGCAATCATCACCGTGAGCATTAAAGCAAAAAATCTGCCTGTAAATTTGTTCCTCTTACTCATTGAAAAAGCCTCCTCTCCGAAAATCGTGATTCAAATTGATCGGTTGATTTTCTCTGACTCTTCGATTAAATTGTAGCATTTTGTCGAACGATTATTCAATTCGCATAAACACCTAAGTTGTTAACACTTATTTGTCTAATTATACAAAAATTTAGTTTAATCACTGATAAAACGCAATAAAATATACTAAGCTATCCCGTCATACAATCCTCCGTTTGCACATACAATCTATTACAGGCGTCCACTTGAGTGGACAGACAGGAGGGCTGTATGTGAAAGGTATCGTAGAAGAAAGAGCGGCAATGCTCGGAGAATACATAATTGAAAGCAAAGCCACCGTGAGAAGTACGGCAAAAAAATTCGGTGTGAGCAAAAGCACAGTGCATAAGGATGTCAGCCAACGGCTAAAGGTGCTTAACCCTGCGCTTTACCGACAGGTGAGGAAAATTCTTGACACCAACAAAAGCGAGCGGCACATAAGGGGCGGTCTTGCTACAAAAAATAAATATCTGCAAAAGAAAGCCTTAGAAAGCGAAAAAGAGAGCGAAAAAGGCTGAAAATCGACTGCAATACGGCTCATACACCATACAAAAGCGCATTTTCAGAGCATATTTTGGGTATTTTGGAACTTTACTTTTTATGACTTGCGTTGTATAATTTAATGTAAGTGTCATTTTCCGATTTTGCGAATGGCACTAAGAGTTTCAGTGGGAAATTTCATTTTCTACCGAATTTCCAAGGGAAGATTACTCCAAATCAAGTGGAGTGTAATATTTTCAGATTTGTCTATAGTTTGTGTACGGCAGTGGTTAATGCGCGGCTGTACCTGAGGAGAAATTAAAAATGAGAAAAATTCCGTTTTCACCGCCTGACCTTTCTCAGGCAGAAATTGACGAAGTTATAAAGGTTCTAAAATCGGGCTGGATTACAACAGGTCCCGAAACAAAGCTTTTTGAAAGCCGTATTGCAGAAAGATGTCACACAGAAAAGGCAGTGTGCCTTTCGTCACAAACCTCTTGTGCAGAACTTACTCTGCGTATTCTCGGTATCGGACCGGGAGATGAGGTTATCGTTCCGGCATACACTTACACTGCAACCGCATCAATCATCTATCATGTCGGTGCAAAGCCTGTTATGATTGACTGCAAAAGCGGCAGCTTCGAGATGGACTACGATAAAATGGAAGCCGCAATCAACCACAACACAAAGGTTATCATTCCTGTTGACCTTGCAGGCGTTGTATGCGACTACGACCGTATTTTTGAGGCTGTTGAAAGAAAGAAAAGCGTTTTCAATCCGCGCAACGAGCTTCAGGAAAAGTTCGGCAGAGTTATTGTTATGGCTGACGGCGCTCACGCATTCGGTGCGCAATGGCACGGTAAAATGTGCGGTGAAATTGCCGACTTTACAAACTTCAGCTTCCACGCTGTAAAGAATATGACAACTGCAGAGGGCGGTGCGGCTGTTCACCGTTCACACGACGGAATTGACGAGGAAGAAATGTACAAGCAGTATATGCTTCTCTCGCTTCACGGTCAGACCAAGGACGCATATCAGAAAAATAAGGTCGCATCGTGGGAATATGATGTTGTTGACACTCAGTATAAGTGTAATATGACCGATGTGCTTGCCGCAATCGGTGTGGCTCAGCTTGAACGCTACGATAAAATTCTCGACCGCAGACATCAGCTTATAAAGCTTTACAACGAAGAATTTAAGGATTTGCCTGTTCAGGTGCTTAACCACTGCGATGAAGATCACCGCAGCAGCGGACACCTTTACTTTGTAAGATTTATCGGCAAAGACGCAGAATACCGTAACAAGTTCTACAATATGATGGCTGACCACGGCGTTATGTGCAATGTTCACTTTAAGCCGTTGCCGTTGCTTTCGGCATACAGCAAGCGCGGTTTCAAGATTACCGATTATCCGAATGCGTATAATATGCACAAAAACCAGCTCACCCTCCCGATGAACTCAACTCTCACAGACGATGAGGCGTGGTATGTTATCGAAACATTCAAGCAATGTATGAAAACACTTAAATAACGGCGAGTCGCCGTTCCCAGTTCGTGAAGACAGTTTTATAAATGCAAGAATAAAATCGCCCGAGCGTATGGGAAATTGAAAGTTGAAAATTGAAAATGGAAAATTAAGGTCGGGAAGACAGTTTGCAATAACGCAAACAAATGTCTTCCCGACCGTTTTTTTATATGAAAGTTGTTGTTTATTTGTAGGGGCATTCATCGGACGCCCCTACGGCATAAATTGCTTAAATAATCACAATGCTACGCTCGTGCATAATGTGTTTTTTGACATTACGGACTGTCTGCACGAACTGTAAACGGTGACTTGGCGTGAAAAAAGACCGCTCATTGAGCGGTCTTTAAAAATGGTTGTGTGTTAAATTAAAATTTATTGCAATCAGCAGAAGAATACATCCATTTCTTCTGCGTTGCCGTCGGCAACAAAGTATGCCTTGCTTTCTTCCGGCTTGAGGTAAATTGAAATTTCCTTTGCGTCTTTGCCGTATGTAGCCTTAACATTCTTGATTACTTCTTCAACAGGAACCTGTGCACCTGCGTACTCAACAAAGAAGTTTACCTTTGTTTCAACAGGAACCGGTTTCTTAGGAGCAACCTTCTTAGGAGCTGTCTTTTTAACAGGAGCTTTCTTAACAGGCTCTGCCTTTTTAGCAGTTTCAGTCTTAGCAGGAGCAACCTTCTTTTCTGTTGTAGTCTTTGCAGCTGCAGCAACAGTTTTAGCAGGCTCAGCCTTTACTTCAACAGCCTTCTTTGCAGGCTCTTCTTTAACATCCGCAGCCTTTGCGGCAGTTGCTTTTGCAGTTGTTTTCTTAGTTGTTGCCATAACAAATCCTTCTTTCAAAGTAATAAAATATTGCAGGAATAAAGAACTTCTTCTTTTGTATATATTATACATTTCAGAGCAAAAATTGTCAACAAACTGTACAAAAATTCGGCGGTTAATACATATTTGCGAAAAAATAAAATTCCTGTTAGTTGAAATGCACAATGTTATTGCCTCATATTTGTGAACTATGTCGTTTTTTCTTGTCAAAAAAACGAAAAAAAGCACATCATCATTTGAAAACTCCTTGCAACTGTGCTAAAATAACAGCAATTAATGTAAGAGAGAAGAATGATTTATGGGAGAGAATTTCATCATTATTGCACAACAGGTGCTTGTACTGTTCATTTTGATTGCAGTCGGTTTTATTTGCGGTAAGAAGAAAATTATCACCGATTTTTCCGCCCGTCACATGACCGATATAGTATTGTATGTTGTGACGCCCTGCGTTATGATTTCTGCTTTTCAGCGGGAGTTCTCGTTTGAACTTTTGAGCGGACTTATAATTTGCGTTACCTGCTCTGCACTTATTTTCGCTGTGTCAATACTTATCTGTAACCTGATTTTTCATGATAAAGATGAAAGCCGTAAGGCTGTTATCCGCTTTGCAACAATCTATTCAAACTGTGCATTTATGTCTTTGCCCCTCCAGAAGGCAATTCTCGGTGATGACGGTTGGTTTTACGGCTCAATTTTTGTTGCCGTATTCAATATCTTTGTCTGGACGCACGGACTTGTTTCGATGAGCGGTGACAAAAAACAGCTTTCGTTCAAAAAGCTTGTTCTCAACCCCGGTCTTATCGGTGTTCTTCTTGCAATTATACTGTTTATTACAGGCTTTAAGCTTCCGTACATAATCAGTCAACCGGTTGAATATCTTGCAGTTCTGAACACTCCGCTTCCCATGCTCATTATCGGATTTTATCTTTCACAGGCTGACTTTAAAAAGGCATTCACCGACAAGGGCGTATATTTTTCATCGGCGGTTCGTTTGATTGTTTTGCCGATGCTTACAGCGGTTGTAATGTCATTGTGCCGTGTCACTCCGATTATTACCATGGCTTGCGTAATCGCCACCTCAGCCCCGACAGCCGCCACAACAACTATGTTTGCGACAAAGTTCAACAAAGATGTCGAGTTGTCGGTTAGTATCGTTGCCGCAACAACAGTATTTTCGCTTGCAACAATGCCCTTAGTTGTTATGCTTACAGGTATGATGAGCGGATTTAGTATGTAACGGCAGTCTGAAAAGATAGTCAGATAAATTGCATTGATGCCAATATGGCGTTAATGCAATTTTTGTTTTATATGAAAGTGAATGTGTAACTGTAGGGGAGAACCGTGTTCTCCCGCAAGTAATGACACAAATTATATAAATGTTGCAAAGATATTGTTCTACCGTAGCGGGCGAACGAGGTTCGCCCCTACAATTTTCCGTTTTACATTTTCAATTTTATACACGCTCCGGCATAATATTATTTTGATATTACAAACTATCTGCACGAATTGTGAACGGCGGTTCGCCGTGTGGGAGGATTAAATAAACAATTACAATTCTACGCTCGGGCATGATATGTTTTTGATATTACAAACTATCTACACGAATTGTGAACGGCGGCTCGCCGTAAAAATATTCAAAAATATATGGAAATTAGATTAAAAATTTGATATAATTAACACATATTGTTAATGTTTTGAAAGGGGACGATATTGTGTCGAGAAATCCAATGCAAAAACAAAAGCTTTTGTATCTGCGCAGAATTATGCTTGAAAAGACAGATGAAAACCACGGCTTGACCTCAAGCGAAATTCTTGCGGAACTTGCGGCGTACGGAATACAAGCCGAGCGAAAGAGCCTTTACGATGATTTGCAGGTGCTTGAAAAATTTGGGATGGACATTTGCAAAACAAAATCTTCAACTGTGAAATATTATGTCGGCAGCAGAGATTTTGAACTGCCCGAATTAAAACTTCTTGTGGACGCAATTCAGAGTTCAAAATTCATCACAGAGAAAAAGAGTTTTTCGTTGATTCACAAGCTTGAGGGCCTTGCAAGTGTTTATGAGGGCAAGGAACTGCAGCGTCAGGTGGTTATTTCAAACCGAGCCAAAACGATGAACGAACGCATTTATTACCTTGTTGACAACATTCAGAATGCCATTGCGACCGACCGCAAAATTTCGTTTCGATATTACCGTTGGGAGCTTGACTATTCGGGTATGGAAAAGATTGTCAAGCGTGAAAAGGTTAAGGTAGGCGGATATGTTGCCTCTCCGTGGTCACTTTGTTGGGACGATGAAAACTATTATCTGATAGCTTACGATTCATCTTCAAACAGCATAAAGCATTATCGTGTTGACAAAATGGATAAAATCAGGCTGCTTGATGAGCCTCGTGACGGAGGCAAAACATTTGAGAAATTTGACCTTGCCGGCTATTCAAAGGGTGTATTTTCAATGTTCGGCGGAACAAAAACAAATGTCCGTCTTTCGGTTGATAACGATTGCGTGGGTGTTATTGCAGACCGATTCGGCAAAGATATTTATGTTACAAAGGAAAGCGATTCAACCTTTTCGGTTTCTGTTGATGTTATGACGAGCAAGCAATTCTATGCGTGGGTGTTTGGACTTGGCGGAAAGGTCAGAATTATATCACCGCAAAATGTTGTTGATGAATTTAAAAAACAGCTTGAAAATGTAAACGAATCATTTTAATTGCCGTATGATTGGCAATATTTCATATTAAAATCGTTAAATAATAATGTCTGATTCGGAAACGATCATAACAATTATCAGTAGAAAAATTGATACATTATTGCGTAGAATAAAAAATCAATTAACATACAGCAGACAGCGGAATATTTAAAATTTGCACTAATTGCAGTTTATACATTTATTTTTTGCACATTTGTCGTAATTATTGACTTTATTGTGCATAAAGTCTATTATATTGTTGCAGTGATTATTTGTGTTGTTTTCAGACACAAAATGTTTGAAGACATAATTTTTTAGAATTGGGGTTATTATTATGAGTTTTGATTTCTTGCGCTCGGCAACTGCGTCCAGCTCAGCATACAGAGTGGTTTGCGGAGAGATGATTATTGACGATATATGGAATGTCCATAACGAGGTTCTTGTGGCTGTTGTAAGAGATGGCTATATGACTATCGAAATGGGTGCTAACACATATTCGCTTTCAGCAGGTGATATTTACTTTATTTCACCTAACCAGAGATATAAAATCAACAATACAGGCAATGCAAGGGTTGAAGTTGTTCTTCTTAACCTTTCAAACCCTGCATCACTTACTCAGGAATTTATTCCGCAGAGCCTTATCAGAGGTCTTGTAACAGGCAACTGTACTCACTTTGCAAAAGTTCCGAGAGGCGACTATCGTTACAACAATCTTATTGACGATATTAACACTGTTATCACTGCCGAGAACGAAAAGCACGAGTTCTTCCAGATTCTTGTTCACGGCAAAATGTACGATATTTTCTACATTCTCTTCTCATCGGGTCTTGTAAAGATTTGTGATGTTGAGGCTCAGGGCAAAAAGTACCGTGCTCTTCGCAGAATTACAGAGTACATTAACAACAATTTCTGCGACAGCATTACTCTTGACACAATTGCTCAGACAACAGGTCTTAGCCGTTACTATGTATCACACCTCTTCAAGGAGCTTATGAACACAACATTTGTAAACTACCTTAACGAGCTCAGACTTACAAGAGCCGCAATGCTCCTCACAACAACAGACACTCCTGTTATCGAAATTGCAGGTATGTCAGGCTTTAACAACATTTCAAACTTCAACAGAGCATTCAAAATGTACTATGATACAACACCTTCAAAGTACAGAAGAGCTGAGAAACAGTCATTATAAATAAGTATTTTCAAAATAAAAAGCCGGTGCATATGCGTCGGCTTTTGTTTATGGTAATAATTTGTCCGCTTAGGTAATATTGTTTAAAAAAGGCAGTTCATTTTTGTGGAGTACCCAAGTTGAAAACAACCATATACAGTGGTATAATTGTAATGTATGTGGCATTGATTGCACATACATTGTTTGTGTCAGAAGTTTTAAATGGCGGTGAAACGATGAAGTTTTTCAATAAAAATGTCAACAGGGTTCTTTCTGTTATCCTTGTATTGCTTTCCGTTTTTGTTGTGTTGCAGGTTGTCTGCTCAAACGGAACGCTTAATGCAGGTGAAACACCGAAAGAGTCGGCAATGGCAAGGGTGAATCCGAATATTCAAAAGATTGCACCGACAACGGCTGTTCCCACAACAACAGTTCCTGTTGAAACAACTACAGCAAAGCCAAAGGCTACCAAGGCTACAACTCAGCCTCAGACAAAAGCCACCAAGGCAACAAAGGCTACAACTCAGCCGATTACAACTGCAGCGGCAACAGTTCCGTTTGCAACGGCAATTCCGCCGAAAGAACCTGTTGACTATCAGTCACAATGGGACGCAGGCTACCTTGTTGCGATTGACAATCCTGATAAAACCTATGAATGTGCAAAGGTCACTCTCACGGATGAGGACAGAGATTTGCTCGAAAGGCTTTGTATGGGCGAGTTCGGCTCGGGCGGATTTATCGGTGCGGCACTCATTGCACAGTCTGTAAAGGACGCAATGTGCTTTGACGGCTATCCAACCGTTGAATCGGTAATCAAGAATTGTCATTACACAGGCAGTACGAAAATCGGCACTAACGATGCCTGTATTCAGGCGGTAAGCTATATTTTTGACGAGAATAAAGATGCAGTTCAGCACCGCATTATGTATATGTACAACCCCGATATGGTTCAGAGTGCTTTCCACGAAAGCCAAAATTATATCCTGACATATCAAACCGTCAGATTTTTTGACAGATGGGGGTATTGACGAAAAACTTTGATTTTCGTCAGCTAAATTCACACTGCGTGTGAGTTATGTTTGCTATGCAAGCGATGTTATCCTGCGGATAGCGATATTGCCCTATCAGGCAGCGATAGCCCTTCGGGCAAGTAAAAGTTAATAGTGAATAGTGAAAAATGTGGTCGGGAAGATACATTGCAAAACGCAAAACTGTATTTCCCGACCGTTTATTTTTAGGTGAAAGTTGTTGTTTATTTGTAGCGGCGACTTTAATTTTCAATTTTCAATTTTATACACGCTCGGGCATAATATGTTTTTGATACCACAAAACTGTCTGCACGAATTGTGAACGGCGACTCACTGTTCGCCCCTACAGTTTAAGTATTGATTTACCTATGCAATTATGCTATAATTTTAAAGATACAGTGTATTAACGGAGGCTTTATGATGCTGGACTCATATGTTGAAATTGACCTTGACAAAATCGGTGCAAATGCCCGTGCGATAACACAAAAATACAGCGACTACAAATATTTTATTGCCGTTCTCAAGGGTGACGGTTACGGCCACGGTATGGAAGTGGCAAATGAAATGTACAAAAACGGCATTAACTATTTTGCCGTGTCCTCTCTTGAGGAGGCTCAAAGCTTTCGTAAGGTCAACAAGGACGCTCCGCTTTTGTGCCTGCATCCGGTTCATCTTTCGAGAATTGAGGAGGCAAAGCGGCTTAATCTCACCATTGCCGTGAATGAGCTTGACTACCTCAAAAGGTTGCTTGATTTGAACATTGACTGCAATTTCAAGGTTCATCTTCAGATTGATACAGGCTTTAACCGCCTCGGCTTCAAGGATAAGAACGAGGTTAAAACTGCTGTTGATATGATTAGCGGTTCAAATTTTGTTCTTGAGGGAATTTATCAGCATTTTGCAACAGCCGGAATTTTTGATCCCCATTGGGACGAGCAGGTCAGAAACTTTAAGGAGCTTACATCGCTTATTGATTTGAAGAAAATCCCGATTGTCCATATGGGCAGTTCCGTTTCAATGCTCACCCACCCGAAACAGCCTTTTACAACAGGCGTGAGAATGGGCATTGCAATCTACGGCTACAATGTTGCCCCCGATTCTCTTTCAAATTCGCCAAAGGACAAACTTCGCAAAATGCGAAACAATTACTTCATTAAGAAGTACAACATCAGCGAAACATATTTTGATGTAAAGATAGATTTACAGCCGGCTATGAAGATGAAAACTCGTATTCTTCAGCTTAAAAAGGTGAACAAGGGCGAGTGGTTCGGCTACAATGCGTCATATACGGCAGATGAGGATATTATTCTTGCAATTCTTCCTGTCGGCTACAACAACGGCATCGGTCACGCAAATCACGGCAGACAGGTTGTTATCAACGGCAAAAAATATCCTGTTGTCGGCGAGATGTGTATGAATATGACGGCTGTTAAGGTTGATTCATCGGTTAAAATTGATGACGAGGTAACACTTCTCGGAGATGGCATAACAGTTGGAATGTTCGGCAGAAGTTCGGGTATGGGCAATGCTGAGGCGCTTGTGAATATAGGCAAGAACAATCCGAGATTTTATGTAAAAGACGGTAAGGTTGTAAAGGAGAAGTAAGATGGCAGTTTCGGTACATAAATGGCTTTTGAATAAATTCAGAGATATTAACCACAGCAGAATGGACAAGCACATTGATATTATCGCAAAGAACAGCGGTAAGTCAAAGGCTTATATCAAGTTCGACATAATCCGCAACTTTCTCATCAGAGGCACAGGCTACACGGACTATTTCCGTTGCGATTTTATCAACCTTTCGGCTAAAGAGAAAAAAACCTTTGTAACTGCAAAGACTTTCTACAAAATTCTTGAATATCTCAACGATGAGGAATATATCGTTCTTCTTCGTGACAAGCTTGTTTTTGACGAGCTTTTCAAAAAGTATCTCAAAAGAGATTTCATCAACCTTCGCACAGGCAGTAAGGAAGATTTCAGGAAGTTCCTTGACGGCAGAGAAACCGTTTTTGCAAAAGACCCGACAGGCGAGGGCGGTCACGGCATTTCAAAAATCACCGTTGCCGATGTAAAGGACAGCAACAAGCTTTATGATGAACTCAAGGCAAACGGTCAGCTTCTTGTTGAGGAAGCAATCGTTCAGAGCGATGACCTCAACGAAATCAATCCGTGCGTTGTAAATTCATGGCGAGTTGTTACGCTCTATAAGGACGGCAAGGCGCATATAATAAATAACGCTCTCCGCATCAATCAGGATGAGTCGAATGTTATCGGCTGTACAAATGACCTCTACCTCAGCCTTGACGCAGACGGCAGAATTGACAGTAATGTAATTGATGACTACGGCAATGTTTATGACAAACACCCGATGACAGGCAAAAAGTTCTCCGAGGTTAAGATTGCAGGTGTTCGAGAGGCTCTTGACATGGTTGTTGAAGCGGCGGAAAGGATTCCGCAGGTGAGATATATTGGATGGGATATCGCCTTTTCAAAGAACGGTCCCGTTATGGTTGAGGGCAACGAGTACCCCGGCTACGGACTTTTGCAGTTCTATAAACTAAAAGGCAAACGCACAGGTCATCTGAAAGAAATCGCCGATGTCCTCGGTGACGAGATGAATAACATTAAGCTTTGATTATTCAATAAAATTTTATAATAAAATATTGCAAAAAAACAGCACCGACTCAAAATTGGTGCTGTTTTGTGTTGCATTATAGGTTTTGCTGTAATAAAATGTTTATAAAATAATCCAACAAAAAGGAGAATGTAAGATGAATTTATACCCAAAGAAAGAATCTTTGAAAGATGTTTTATCCGGTGACAGACAATATATTGTCCCTGCATATCAAAGACCGTATGAATGGGGCAAAAAAGAGATAGACAATATGCTTGAAAGCATACGAGAACATATAGATACAAATACGACTGAAAGTTTGCTGTTCGGAACGCTTCAATTCAATGTCAAAGGAAACATTGCTGAAGATAATTTTTCAGCAGTAGATAACGGTGAAATCAGTTGTGAAATAATTGACGGTCACCAGAGAATTACCACATTTTATATTTTGAGAAAATTTCTTGGTACAAAGGAATTTCCGAATGTTTTAAACGAAATTAACGGCAAATCACTTGAAGATAGTCTTGATAGTCCAAAGTATGATGAAAACAGAGAATGTATTGAAGATTACTTTAAGAAAGATGCGGGTTTGAAAAATAAATTTAAAAATTTCATAGATGAAAAAATCATCTTTGTGTCAATCTATGTTTCGGATGTCGATTCAATTGCTACAACGCTGAAAATATTTAATTCAATCAACACAACAGGTCTTAGCCTTGATGTAAAGGATATTTTTAAAATCAACTTTTGCGATTATCTTTGCAAAGATAGTAACCTTGAAAAGTCAAAAGTTCTTAAAAAAATCAATGAAGCATATGAAAATGTTACAAAATTTGACGGAGCGTACAGCCTTGATGAAAACACACTTCTGGATGTTTTTAGATTCCATATTATGAAGATAAGTGGTAAATTCACGCAGGAAAAACTCAGGGCGAGTAATAATATGTTCTTTATTGAAAAGGACGGCTTGTTCAATGGAAAAGATAAATTAAAGTTATCAAAAAAAGGACAGCTTGAATCCTTTTGTGAGATTGCAAAGTGTATGAGCGAAACTCAAAAGTATTTAGAAAAACACGATAAGAAAAACACTGATTTGATAAAGCGTTGTGCCAAAGAATTGCTTAAAAACAGCGGATACGGCAAGCTGACAAATCTGTATTACTATTTTGTTTATGAACAGTGTTGCAACGAAATAACCATAACAGATGACATTATTTCAAATACAGAAAATGCAGTGACCGCTATATGGAAGTACTGTTCAATCTTTGCGTCATCATATTCAAGACAGATTTACGAGGTGTACAGTAAAATTGCCGATATATTAAATAGCGGAGAAATAAATAATATTGACGAAATATTACAGAATAAACTTGACGAGCACACGAACAAAGATGATTTCAACGGATTTAAAGCGATTTTTGAAAATGCAGTTTTCACCAACAGAATGAAACATCTTTTTGTTATGCTGAGTTATATAAATGATTCGGAAAAGAAAATTGATGCAATAACAGTTAAGAATGATTTGTTTTACAGACCAAAGTGGAATCTTGACATAGAACACATTATTTCACACAGATATTCAAATTCTGAATTGAATGAAGAAGATAAAATTGAAAATTCAATCGGTAATTTAATGTACCTTGACCGAAGTCTTAATCGAAAACTCGGCGAAAAGACACGCAGAGCCGTTTCTGTTCAAAAAGACTATAATGACAAAATTGACTGGTATGGTAAGAAAAACAAAGATATGAAACTGCAATGCGTAACGGCTTTTCTTGGTAAATACAAAAGCGGTTACAACCCAGAAGATATGATAAAAGAAAGAAAAGCAGATAAAGTTAAATTTTTGAATGAGCTTTACAAGGGTTACCGTGAGATAATAAAATAATATTTTCCAACAAAAAATTGCAAAAAAACAGCACCGACTCAAAATTGGCGCTGTTTTTTGTTGTATTGTAGGTTTTGCTGTGATAAAATATATTTTATAAGGGTATCCCACAAAAGGAAGATGTGCGAAAGGGTAATGCAATATGACTAAAAATGCGGGGGAGAGTTGTACAGAAAATCCTGTTTACAGCTATCATAGGTTTATTTATCCGTTTATTTATAAACAAAAACTTGACACTGTTATTTCAGATAACAAGAAATGGCAAGAGGATGTTATAGTCGAAAACGAGAATAGCCTTTTTATTCAGAATGACAAAATGACAAAAAAACTGAAATGGGACTATGCTTGCTTTCAATACTTTAACAAGTCTGCACGGAAAGCTCTGCTTGTATCAGGAAAAAATGTAAACTGTTACAAGTATAAACTTGATACCGGATGTACCTACGAAATTAAGGTAAAAACGGAAGATAACCCCTTTGTTCTTAACCTCACAGGCGTAAAGTTAAAATTATATCCCGGTACAAGTATCGGGATTCTTATATATGAAACAGAGTATCGACCCGATTTTAATTTGACTGAGGAAGAGAAAAGAAGAATCGTCAAGTCAATAAATGAATACGGCCGTCGAATTTATCCTGAATTTATTCCAGAATATGAAAATTCATATTTTCTTTGTGCCGAATCAATAAGCATAAAAAGTGACAAGTGCTCTATTGTGGACAATTTCTGGGAAAGATCATTTAACAAGGACGGTGGTCTGCCGGAATACATACGCAAACCTGCGTTGATTCCGAATATCGTAAAAGAAATACTTGGTTGTACCGATGATTTGATTGAATCAGCGATTGATGACCGTATGTTTTCTTGTTGTGTAATTCGTGATAAAAAGCTGGTTGATTATTTTAGAGAAAGTCCGAGTTATCTTGAGAATACAAAAAAAGCAAAAGAATTATATGCAATTATAAATTGCGACCCTGCAAACAGCAGATGTCAAGACGCTGATATGGTCGAAGAATGTTTGAAAAAACAGTTGTATAAAAGATGGTATGATTATGGTACGATTTATGCCTTTACAAACCATTCTATGGTTTGCCTGACCGGTGAAGATTCTCGCCAAAACGATGTTGTAGTTGGACCGTTCCTTACTGAATATATTCAGATGTGCATACTGGTAATAGTTCAGCGTGCATCGCTTATCGCATTTGATGTTAAGATAAATGAGGCGGTTAAAGACGAGAATAAAACCGAAAAACTGATTGAGGAATTTACTCATTTTCAGGGACAAATAATGATTCCCGAGGTTACCTCTCAAATTCAGGGAATTGAAATATACAGAAAATTGCAGAAGATGCTTTTTATAAAGGAACTTGAATCTGACCTGCAACTACAGATACAGAATCTCTTTGAAATTAGAGAATCACAAAAAGCAAGCAGACAGCAAAGAGCTGATAATATTCTGGGCGCAATCGGTGGTGCAATAGGTATTATTGCAATTTCATCAGCCTGTATTGATTTGTACGATTTTATGTTAACATTTTCTAATGACGAGCATCCATGGTTCTTATCATGGGTAAGTCTGGGCGTCAATTTGGCAGCAGCGTTTGCATTTGCGCTTGGTGCGTTCCATATCATAAAATGGCTTGTCAACCGAAAAGACAAAAATAAAAAATGATAAAGTTATACGGATACGAAAACACCCCCAACAAAAACGCCACCCGAGTGATTGGGTGGCGTTTGGTTTGTTAAAATGTTTTAAGTTTGTTTAGCTATCGGTCATTGGTTACCGATGATTTTTGACAATGTTATGACTGCCGGGGATTACACACCGGGGAACCACATGGGGACAACGGTATTGAAGATAAGCACTGAGCAGATTCCGCAGGTTAAGCCTAAAATCATACCGGCGATAACATCTGTGAGATAATGCACACGCAGGTAAACTCTTGAAAATGCAATCAGCATTGCAAGTGCGAGAATCGGCATAAATGTTACCAATCTGCAACGCAGAAGTGCAACGCCAACCATTGCAAACGACGCTGTGGTGTGGCCTGACGGGAATGAGTAAAATCTCGGTCGGTCAATAAGCTGTTCGTCATCATCAAGGCTGTGGCAAGGTCGCACACGCTTTACAATGTGCTTTATAATAATCTCGCCCATAAGGTGAGCCCAAGCAAGTCCGAAAATAAAGTTTGCGGCTGTTGCCCTCCAGTTTGGATTTATAAGGAAAGGCAGACAAATCGCCCACCATATCAGACCCGCATTGCCTGCACGAGACGCAGTAATCATTATTCTGTTTAGTGCCGGCTTATGAATTCGGGATATGTTGTCAATAACCCTGTTGTCAATGTTTTGAATTCTGCCAAACATAAACGCAACTCCTATTCGTATACTTACTCTGCCTGTCGCAAAATAAAATTGCAAAACAGGCTATTTTGGCATTCTATCATCATTCATACAGGTTCATTATAACACATAGAATTTCATTTGAACAGATATTTTGAAAAAATTTTACTTTATTTTTATATTTACCAAATGGGCAATTGAGGGGATATTTGCCCCTTGTCCGCTTGATGTTGGACTCATAAGTGCACCTGTTGCCATAAACAGGATATTTTGGACGAGACCGTTCTGAAAATCGTCCATAATTTTTGAACAAAGCACAGATGCGGCACATCCGCAGCCGGAACCGCCTGCGTGAACATCCTGATTTGACCGTTCAAAAATCATAAGTCCACAATCGTTATGCTGTTTTCTGATGTTTATTCCGTCACGCTCAAGCAAATCATAAAGCGACTTACTTCCGACTTCACCGAGGTCGCCTGTGATAATCATATCGTAATCATCGGGAGATGTTGCGGTGTCCTCAAGGTAGCTTTCAAGCGTTTGAGCCGCCGCAGGTGCCATTGCCGCACCCATATTATTGGCATCACTTACTCCGAGATCAACTATTCTGCCGACTGTCGCCTTTGCAACGCAGACACCTTTTTTTAGATTTTTCAAAATACAGCTTCCTGCACCGGTAACCGTCCATTGTGCGGTCGGAGTGCGAACACCGCCGTATTCAAGCGGAAAGCGGTACTGCCGTTCAGCCGACGCAAAGTGTGATGAAGTTACGCAGGCGGAAATTTTTGCACCGCCGCTTTCAACAGCCGCTGCCGCCATAATAAGGCTCTGTGCCATTGTCGAACACGCACCGTACTGCCCGAGATACGGTATTCCGAACTTCATAAGTCCAAAGCTTGAACCGATGCACTGATTGAGCAAATCGCCTGCAAAAACGCAGTCAACCTCGCTTGCGTGTATTTTTGACCGTTCAAGTGCCTTTTCAAGAGCCTCTCCCTGAAACATACTTTCCGCTTGTTCAAAAGTATCGCAGCCGTCATAACTGTCGTAGATGATTTTGTCAAAGTAATTTTTGAGCGGACCTTCGGATTCCTTGTTACCGACAACCGAACCCCAACCCGCAATAACAGGTTGATTTTCAAATTCTATTGTGTACGCTCCTTTTCTTTTTAACATACAAAAACTCCCTTCCGCTGTTATTATCTGCGAAAGGGAGTTCTTTTATTATTGTTTGTTAAATTTCAATTGTTAAGTTATTCTGTAACATCAGATTCTGCTTGTGTTGGCTCAGGTTCCGGCTCAGGCTTCGGCTCTGTCTTTGGTTCTGAGCTTGAGTGGCTTGATGATGAGCTGCTTGAAGAACCTGATGAACTGCTTGCGTGGCTTGATGAAGATGACGAACTGCTTGAATGTGACGGTTCACTGTATGATGGCTGTGAACTTGAAGAGCTTGAACTTGAATTGTCATCATCATCTGCGGGTGCTGTTTCATCGGGAACATCAACATCATCACCGTACTTTGCACGAGGATCGTTTGCCGCATCAATGAAAACATAGCCGTTTTCTGAGTCATAAGTTGAAGAGCCGAGTGACTCTGAATCAACCTCTTTGCCATCCTTGTAGTAAACTCTCCAAGCCTTTACGGTATAGCTTGAACCGCCCCGATCCGTGAGCTTGTTACGAGTCATAATGAGGTCATAAGAATCAGACTTCCAACCCCAGAATGAAACATAGAGAGTGCCGTCAACAACTTTACATTCAAGGAACATCTGGTAGTCTGTCGGATTTGAAAGCTTGAGATCAAGGTTGCCGTAGTCGATTGTTGCGTCAAGACCTGTCGGAACATAGCTTGATGCCCACTTGTGACAGTAGCGTTCCTCAACCTTCATATTGGCTCTGACTGCCGCATTGTAGATTGTTGAACTGGACTGGCATATACCGCCGCCGATGCCGATGTCTGATTTACCGTTTGAAATTACACCTGCCGGTTTGTAGCCGAGTGATTCAAGGTTTGAGTTGCCTGTGCATTTGTTGAATGACCATGTTGCACCGGGCTCAATAACCGAACCGTTGCAGGCTTTAAGCGAAACACGCATATTTTCTGTTCCGTTTGCCGTGTTGGTTGAAACTGTTTCGTATGTTGAAAGAAGAACGATGTTTTTCTTCAAATCGTCAACCGTGATTTTTGCGTCTGTTTTTTCAACATCGGCAATAATTCTGTATTCGCTTGCACCGCTTGCAAACACGCCCTTGAACTGATTTGTAAGGTCGGTTTCGTTTACCTTTTGTCCCTGAGTTTCCTCTGTATATTCAAAACGCTTTTTCGCAAAAGGGTGGAACTTTGAAACATAGGCGTTTTCAGCTCCCTTGTAATTTTTCTTTGCGACCTTTTTGGCGGCCTCTTCAACGCTTTCGGGGATTACCGTAGCGGTTACGGTGTAGGTTGAGCCGCTTGTTGAAGCGGTTTCCGCAGATGGGTCTGTTGCCTTTGTTTTGATTTCATTAAGCACCGACTCAATGTCGTATGTATACTTAAAATCTTTTTCTGTTACTTTGCTGATGATTCCGTTTACATCAACCGAAATGCTGAGTGGCTTGACAAAGCTTTCCTCGTTCTTTTCGAGAAGCTTTGTCGCCTCATCGTATGTTTTGCCTGAAATTGAAATACCCGAAACGGTTGTGCCGTCGGGAAATTTAAATTCGCCTGCCATAGCCTCTTCAACTTTGTTGAAAAGATTTCCGCCGAAAACGCAGAAGCCTGCAACACCGAGTGCTACAACTGCGGCTGCGGCTGAAGAAATAATGATTGCAAGCTTTTTCTTGCTCTTTTTCTCGCCTTTAGCAGTGTGACTTCCTGCCGAGTGCCTGCCCTTCTTGCCGTTAGATGAGCCGTTGCTGCCGTAGTTGATGTCAACCAACTCCTCGTCAACAACAAGAATATCGTCCATATAATTCTTGCTCAAAAAATTCACCTCATAATATATCCCAAAATTGCCTGTAAAAAAATCGACTGCATTCGACTTTCGACAATGGCTAATACTTTTCATTACTTCCTTTAATTACCCTGTACTGTAATATATAACAGTACAGTATTTATTTTACAATATAATTTTGAAAAAATAAAGTGTGAAAACACAAAATTTAGAAAAAATTTTTATATAAATTTAAGTTCTTTTGCCCAAAATAATTTGACGGCTTTTTGAATGGACGAAATACAGGTCCGATACGCAAAAATTTTATTCAATTTTCAGCCGAATTGAGAAAATAATCTATTGAAATACTTGCAGATAAAAAGTATAATAGCATTAAGCGCACCTGCGTGCAAAACCGTTTTGCGCTTATTTTAAGTTTACGGAGAATTGATATGAAAATAATCATATTCACAGCCTCAACAGGCGGCGGACATAAAAGAGCCGCCGCGGCTATTGAATCAAAAATAAAAGCTGTAAGTCCCGATACAAAGGTAAAGGTTATTGACGCTATGAAAACAATCGGAAAGGTGTACGATAAAACCGTTTGTGACGGCTATCATTTTATGGCAACAAAGATTCCGAAGGTTTACGGCAAATTTTACAAAATTACCGACAGAAGAACTCTTATGTACAAGGCTGTTATGCAGTCAAACACAATGATGTCGGCAAAGCTGCTTGATACAATCAACGAGTACAAACCCGATGCAATCATTATGTGTCATCCGTTTGTTACAACAATGATTTCAAAGCTGCGCCGTCAGCACAAAATTGATGTTAAGGCAATCAGCCTTATCACTGACTATGACGCACACAGAACATATATTGTTCCGTATGTTGATGCGTATGTGCTTGCAGAGCCTGATATGGCGACAAAGCTTATTGATGAATACGGTGTTGACAAGAGCATAATATATCCGCTCGGCATTCCGATTTTTGACCGCTTTACAGAGCCTTTTGACAAAAAGGCAATTTGTGAGCGTGAAGGACTTGACCCGAACAAGCCTACAATTCTGCTTATGGCAGGTTCTTTCGGTGTTACAAGCGTGCTGAGCTTCTACAAAGCTCTTGCACAGCGTGCTTCCGAAATGCAGTTTATTGTCATCACGGGCAGAAATATCAAGCTTTTTGCAAACCTTGAAAAGGTAATTGAAGAAACGGGTATGCAGGATAACACAAAGCTTTTGTACTTCGTAAAGAATGTTGAAGATTATATGCACATATCCGACCTTATCGTCACAAAGCCGGGCGGACTTACCGTTACCGAAAGCCTTGCCTGCGCACTTCCTATGGCAATCTACAGTGCATTCCCCGGTCAGGAGCGAGATAATGCCGAATTTTTGCTTAACAAAGGTGCGGCAATTATGCTCCGGAAAAAGACAGGCGCTGACGATATTGTAAACCTTGTAAAAGACAAAGAAAAACTTGAAGAGATGAAGGAAAAGTGCAGAGAATTGCACCGTCCCGATTCAGCAGAAAAAATATTCAGACTTGCACAGAAGCTTTGCAACGAATCCAATGGAGGAAATAACAAATGATGAAAAAAGCAATCTCTTTTGCATTGTGCCTTCTTATGGCAGGCACGGCACTTACGGCGTGTTCAAATCCCGATGAATTTTCGGACAGCGAAAACCTTTCGCTTAAATACACACGCTCTGACAAAACCGATGATACATTCAACTATGCCGACGGTGCAGAAACCGCCCCATCATCATATGATACCTATTCCGCAAAAATAACCGATTTTGAACTCAGACTTTTCAGGAACCGTCACAATAGCGGTTCATATGTATTTTGCCCCGCTAATGCGGTTCTTAATCTTGAGGCTATGGCAAACGGTGCGTCGGGTGATACTCAGGAAGAAATCACAAATGCACTTTGCAGCGGCGTGACGCTTGAAAATATGAACCAATGCGCGTCATATTTTGCAAGCCGTATTCAGTCGGTTGCATCATCGGACAAATCTCCCGAAAGCTCACAAACTTCGTCAGATAACAACGAAAACAATGATAAGAATTTTGTAAAGCTTTCAAACTCGATTATCTCAAATGATAATGCCGACATTATGACAGGCTTTTTGAAGACAACAAAGGACTATTATGATACCGATGTTCTGCGTTTTGATTTTGCAAGCAATGACGCTCTTAAAAAGCTTGATAAAAAATATGCCGACTTCACAAACAGCGGTTCTGTTTTTTCAAAACTTGACACAAAGCAGAGCGTGATTTCACTTTCTGCGGCAGATATTTGCGACAAGTGGCTTAACCCCTATGCACAAACCGACATTGAAAAGGGCAAGTTCAAGTCGGCTGACGGTGAAAAAGAAGTTACATATATGACCTCAAACGAAACATATATGAAGTCAAACAAGGCGACTGCCGTTATGAAATATTTCTCGCAGACCCCTCTCAAAATGATGGTTATTATGCCGAACGAAGGTGTTTCGCTTGATGATTACGCAACCGATTTTACGAGCCTTGAATACACAACATTGCTTGACAGCGTTGATGTGACCAAGACCGCCAAGGCAAAAATTCCGGAATTTTCAGTCAGCGGAAGTAAGTCTGCGAATGATATGACACAGATTGTTGAAAAAAGCGGAATCAATTCATCGTTTACGGCTGACCGTTCAAGCTATAAAAATCTGAGCCGTTCCGATGATATTGCATTCAGCGCAATGTATGACATTGCTCCGTCACTTTCAATTAACGCAGGCGGAATCAGCGGTATGCAGTCAAACGGTGACAAGGCAGAGCTTGAAAAGAGAACACAAAAGCTTGCCGACACCGATGTTACGGTAGAATTTAACCGTCCGTTTATGTTCGTTATCCTCGATAACGAAAGCGACATTCCGCTGTATATGGGAACATATGCAGGCTGATTTCGTCAGCAGTGAAAAGTGAATAGTTAAAAGTTATGGTCGGCGGTGTGCCACCGCTGTCTGTTCGAGAAGATAGTTAGATAAATGAATTGCATCAGATGCCCGAGAAAGGTTCTGATGCAATTTTTATTATATGAAAGTATATGTTTGTAGGGCATTCATTGGACGCTCGCAAGTAACGGCACAAATTATATGCTAAAACAAATTCTATAAATGTCGCTAAATGATTGCTACAAACGAATACACAATTTTCATCATATAAAAAATATATGTACGAACATAATATTTCATCAAGGCGGGCGCCCGATGAGCACCCCTACGGACTTGAAAACGCAGAAACGGTATGATATAATAAATCGTATATATGTAACAACGGTGTTGCGGGCGAAATATGCGCTGACCGACACACCTAAACATAAATTTCGGAGGGATATTATTATGGCTGAAAAAACTGTCCGTACACGATATGCACCAAGCCCGACAGGTTTTATGCATGTCGGCAATCTGCGTACTGCTCTTTATGAGTACCTCGTTGCAAAATCACAAAACGGTAAATTTGTTCTCAGAATTGAGGATACCGACCGTGAACGCCTTGTTGAGGGTGCGGTTGATGTTATATACGATACAATGAAGCTTGCAGGACTTAAACACGATGAAGGTCCCGATATCGGCGGTGATTTCGGTCCTTATGTTCAGTCCGAAAGAAAGGATATGTACCTTCCTTATGCCGAGCAGCTCATCAAAGAGGGCAAGGCTTACCGCTGTTTCTGCACAAAGGAAAGACTTGAAAAGTTACAGGAAGACAGCGTTGGCGGCGGTTATGACAGACATTGCCGCAATCTTCCTCAGGAAGAAATTGACAGGCTCCTTGCTGAGGGTACACCTTATGTAATTCGCCAGAAAATGCCGATTGAGGGCAGTACAACATTTACAGACGCGGTTTTCGGTGAAATCACCGTTGACAACAGCGAGCTTCAGGATCAGATTCTCATTAAGACTGACGGCTACCCGACATACAACTTTGCAAATGTAATTGACGACCACACAATGGGCATTACTCATGTTGTCCGTGGTTGTGAATATTTAAGCTCCACACCGAAATATAATCTTCTTTATGAAGCATTCGGATGGGAAATTCCGACATATATCCACCTTCCGCTCATTATGGGCAAGGATGCCGACGGCAATGTTTCAAAGCTTTCAAAGCGTCACGGCGCAACAGGCTTCTATGACCTTATTAACGAGGGCTACCTCCCACAGGCAATCATCAACTATATTGCACTTCTCGGCTGGTGTCCAAAGGATAATCAGGAAATCTTTACCCTTGCAGAACTTGAAAAAGAGTTTGATGTAAGCGGTATCAGCAAGTCACCGTCAATTTTTGACTATGACAAGCTTTCATGGTTCAACGGTGAGTATTTAAAGGCTATGACTCCCGAAGAATTTACAAAGGTTTGTATGCCATACTATAAGAAGGTTTTCGGCGACAGAGAAATGCCTTTTGAGAAGTTTGCCGAAATTCTTCAGAAAAGAACCACAAAGCTTACGGATATTCCCGAAATGCTCGGTTTCTTTGCAGAACTTCCCGAATATGACAAGGAACTTTTCGTAAATAAGAAGAGCAAGACTAATCTTGAAAACGCTCCCGTTGTATTGCGTGAGGCTTACGAAAGATTAAAGGCTCTGCCGACATGGGACAACACTTCAATTCACGATTGCCTCATCAATATGGCAGTTGAAAAAGAGCTTAAAAACGGCACAGTTATGTGGCCTGTAAGAATTGCCGCAGCAGGCAAGACAGTAACTCCGGGCGGTGCTGTTGAAATTCTTGACATTCTCGGAAGAGAAGAGTCACTCAGAAGACTTGAAATCGGTCTTGAAAAGCTCGGCGCATAATTCTACTGACGGAGGTACACGGCAAATGGCTGATGAAATAAAGAATGTTGAGGGTGAAGCTGCCGTTCAGGGCAACTTCATCTGGGAATTTATAAAAGAGGATACTGCCGAGGGCGGAAGATTTGAGGGTAAAAAGGTTCACACCCGTTTTCCTCCCGAACCGAACGGCTATCTTCACATAGGTCATGCAAAGGCTCTTTGCATTGACTTTGGTACTGCCGAGCATTTCGGCGGAATCTGCAATCTTCGTATGGACGATACCAACCCTACAAAGGAAGATGTAGAATATATTGACGCTATCAAAGAGGATATCAAGTGGCTCGGTTACGATTGGGACGACAGATTTTTCTATGCATCACAGTATTTTGATCAGATGTATGAATTTGCCGTTGAGCTTATCAAAAAGGGACTTGCATATGTTTGTGAGCTTACTCCCGATAAGGTGAGAGAATACAGAGGCGACACACAGACTCCTGCAAAGAGTCCGTACCGTGACCGTCCTATAGAAGAAAGCCTTGATTTGTTCGAGAGAATGAAAAACGGCGAATTTGAGGACGGCAAAATGACTCTCCGTGCAAAGATTGACCTTGCATCGGGCAACTTCAATATGCGTGACCCTGTTATCTACAGAATTAACAGACTCAAGCATCACAGAACAGGCGACAAGTGGTGCATTTATCCTATGTATGACTTTGCTCATCCGATTGAGGATGCTCTTGAGGGCATTACGCACAGCCTTTGTTCGCTTGAATTTGAGGCTCATCGTCCTCTTTATGACTGGGTAATTAACAATATTTCCGTTCCGTGCAAGCCAAGACAGATTGAATTTGCAAGACTCGGAATTAACAACACGGTAATGTCGAAGAGAAAGCTCCGTGAACTCGTTGAAAAGAACTATGTAAGCGGTTGGGACGATCCGAGAATGCCTACACTCTGCGGACTTCGCAGAAGGGGTTACACACCAAAGTCAATTCGTTCGTTCATTGAGCAGATTGGTGTTTCAAAGGTTAATTCAATTGTTGAATACGGCTTTCTTGAGCATTGTCTGCGTGATGACCTTAACGAAACGGCAGAGCGAACGATGTGCGTTTTAAAGCCTGTTAAGCTTGTTATTACAAACTATCCCGAGGGACAGAGCGAAGAATTTGAGGTTGAGAACAACCCGAACCGTCCCGAGGACGGCACAAGAAAGGTTACTTTCAGCCGTGAGCTTTACATTGAAGAAACCGACTTTATGGAAGAACCCGTAAAGAAGTATCAGCGCCTTTATCCCGGCAACGAGGTAAGAATCAAGTCTGCATACATCGTAAAATGCACAGGCTGCAAAAAGGATGAAAACGGCAATGTCGTTGAGGTTTATGCAGAGTATGATCCCGAAACAAAGGGCGGAAATACTCCCGACGGCAGAAAGGTAAGAGGCACAATCCATTGGGTTGACGCTAACAACTGTCTTGATGCGGAGGTAAGACTTTACGACAACCTCTTCACGGTTCCCGATCCCGATACAGGCGACAGAAACTTCCTCGATTATCTTAACGAAAATTCACTTGAAGTTCTCACAGGCTGTAAGGCTGAAAAGAATATTGCAGGTGCAAAGGCTCCGAAAAGCTATCAGTTTATGCGCCACGGCTATTTCTGCATTGACAACAAGGACAGCTCACCCGAGCACCTCGTATTCAACCGCAGCGTAAGTCTTAAAGACAGTTTTAAGAAGTAAAATAAACAAAGGGCGGTCTTTTCTTTGACCGCCCACTTTAATAGGAATTTGTGTTCGTTAAATATGTTTTGATGTAATCAATACTATGTTTAAATTTGAACACAATATGTTCAATCGTGTGTAATACACACGAACGGGCGGATGATAACCGCCCCTACCGGGTATTAATATGATAAAAAAGATACTTGTAACAGGTGCGTCCGGCGGAATCGGTTCGCAGACTGCTGTTGCTTTTGCAAAATGCGGTTGCGATGTTGCGTTGCACTTTGCAAATAATTCCGAAAAAGCCGAAAGCCTTGCCGAAAAGCTTACAAATGAATACGGCATAAATGCCTTTGCTGTTCAGGCAGATGTTTCCGATTATGAAAGCGTTTGCAAAATGTTTGACAAAATTGACAGCCGATTTGGTAATCTCGATGTACTTGTCAATAATGCAGGCATCGCACAGCAAAAGCTGTTTACCGACATAACTCCCGATGAATGGAAGAAAATGACGGGGGTTAACCTTGACGGTGTTTTCTACTGCTCGCAACAGGCGCTCAAAAGATATATGATTAAGAACCACAGCGGTGTTATTCTCAATATCAGCTCAATGTGGGGACAGGTCGGTGCATCATGTGAGGTGCATTACAGTGCGTCAAAGGCGGGTGTAATCGGACTTACCAAAGGTCTTGCCAAGGAGGTCGGTCTGTCGGGAGTGCGTGTCAACTGCATTTGTCCCGGTGTGATTATGACCGATATGATGAAAGGCTTTGATGAGCAGACCGTACAGGAGCTTAAAGAAGAAACTCCGCTTAATATGCTCGGTATGCCTGATGATATTGCCGAAACTGCTGTGTTCCTTTGCAGTGACAGAGCAAAATTTATCACGGGTCAGATTGTCGGTGTAAACGGCGGAATGATTATTTAACTTAATAAAAGTATGAAAAAACGGTCGGGATTTGATTTCCGACCGTGATTTTTTACTGCATTTATATGTTTATGGGTTTAGCTTTTGCCGTTGAGAATATCGGCAATGATTTCTCTCTCGTCCATATGGTACTTAACACCTTTGATTTCCTGATAATCCTCATGACCTTTGCCTGCAAGTACGATAATATCTCCGTCCTCGGCATTATCCATGCAATATTTAATTGCATCTCTGCGGTTTGGCACAACAACATACTTGCCGTCGGTTTTTGCAAGACCTGTCTTGATGTCCTCAATGATGTCCATAACATCTTCAAATCTTGAGTTATCTTCCGTTACAACCGAAAGGTCTGAAAGTCTGCCCGAGGTTTCGCCCATTTCGTAACGGCGAACCTTAGGACGGTTGCCGCCTGCACCGAACATTGTAATAAGTCTGTGCGGATTGTACTGACGAAGTGTTTCAAGCACATTTTCCATTGAAAGTGCGTTGTGTGCGTAGTCAATTATAAGTGTGTAGTTGTAGGGAACAGGCACACGCTCAACTCTGCCCTTGACCTTGGCAACCTTGAGAGCGTCAATAATCATCTGATCTTCAATTTCGTCAAAGAATGAAACTGCCGAAATTGCCGCAAGTGCGTTGTATGCATTGAATTTACCCGGAATGTCAACATCAACAGAAAGATTTTTGATTCCCTCTGTTTCAAAGTGAACACCGACAAATCCGTTTTCGGAGAGAAGATGAGCATTTTTGCCCTTCAAGTCCGCATTGTCGGCAAAACCGTAGGTGAGAACAGAGCCCTTGAAATCCTTTGTAATATCCTTCCATGCAGGATCGTCAATATTTGCAGCGGCAAATTTGCATTGTCTGAAAAGCAGACTCTTGCAGTAGAGATATTCCGCAAGGTCTTTGTGTTCAACACCGCCGATGTGGTCATCTGAGAAGTTTGTGAAGATGCCGACATCAAAAGTCATGCCTGCAAGACGGCTGTGCTTAAGTCCGATTGACGATGCCTCAATTACCATAGCCTTGCAGCCTGCGTTAATCATATCACGCATCGATTTCTGAATAATGTATGATTCGGGAGTTGTATTGTCGGTTTTGTGGGTTTCTCCGCCGTAAACAACACCGAGTGTTCCGATTGTGCCTGTCTTGATTCCTGCGTGTTCAAAAATTTCCGCAACCATTGCTGTTGTTGTGGTTTTGCCCTTTGTGCCTGTGATTGCAACCGTGTAGAGCTCATCCTCGGGATGTCCGAAAAATTCAATGCTCATAAGCGAAAGAGCATATCTTGTGTCCTCAACCTTTACAACGGCAACATCGCTCGGCACTTCAAAGTCGAGGTCATCGCTGATGATGAGTGCCGACGCACCCTTTTCAACGGCAGATTTTGCGTATTTGTGACCGTCCGAGGTGTATCCTTTAAGGCACACAAACGCTGTGCCTTGTTCAACTTTTCGTGAATCATAGATAATATCCGAAATTTCAGTATCAAGATTTCCCTGACAGGTGTATTCAAGATTGACAAGGAGATTTCTAAGTTTCATTATATATAGCTCCGTTTCCCCGACACAAGGTCGGACTGCATTTTTGCTTTACCTTATAATTATAGCAATTGTTGCCGTTCATTACAACTGTATGTTAAAATTTATCTGCGGAAAATTACGGAAAAAACCAAAATCGGCAAAATTAGTCAATTTTTACTAAAACACGGAAATTTTTGCGAAAAACGGCGGTATTTTTAGATTTAAGAACAATAATTGGGTGTTCTGTCACATAACGGTCAAAGTTGCTTGTGCAAGCTGTACAAAGACCATTAAGGCAAAATATACAAAAAGAAAACAATTAAATTGTGCAAAAAATAAAAAATAAAGAAAATTGATGACGATTTGCACAAAAATAATCTTGATTTTTAACGATATAGATAAAAAGTACAAAGGGAGTTGAAATTCAGGTGATTTTTTGATATGATTTATGTAGCGGATATGATGTACTTTGTGCGTTATGTCCCCAAGTAAGTATGTAATCCGAAAGGACACTACGAAAATATTCAGAAAGAGGGATTTTTCCAATGAAAAAGATTCTCGCCATTTTATTGGCAGGTATGATGACTGCTACTGCACTCGTTGGTTGCGGCGGCGGAGACTCATCATCAAAGGCTGACGATTCAAAGTCAGGCAATGGCTCTTCAAATGCAGCAAAGATTGAGGGTTCAATCGTTGACAAGGCATACTTCGGTGACGAAGGTACAGACGCAAAGCCAATCACACTTAAAGTATGGGCTCCTGACGCAGCTGTAGGCCTCGTTAAGAAGCAGGTTGAGTCTTTCAAAAAGGCTTATCCTGACATCAAGTTCAAGAAGATTGATGTTGTAGCTCAGGGCGAAAGCGATGCTGCTACACAGATTCTCAACGACGCATCTGCTGCTGCCGATGTATTCAGCTTCCCAAGTGACCAGCTCAACAAGCTCATTGACGCAGGCGTTCTTGCTCCTGTTGCTAAGGGCTTCGTTGATACAGTAACTTCTGAGAACTCAGAGGATACAATCAAGTCTGCTACAGCTCTCAACAAGAAGACAAAAGAGGATACTCTTTACGCTTATCCTGAAACAAACGATAACGGTTATTTCCTCGTTTATGATAAGTCAGTAGTATCTGCTGATCAGGCTCAGACACTTGAAGGCGTTCTTGAGGCTTGTAAAAAGGCCGGCAAGAAGTTCATCTTCGATGCAGGTGACGGTTTCTATGCTTGTACTTTTGCTTTCACAGGAGGTGTTAAGATTGACGGTCTTGAGTCAGACGGCGTAACACAGAAGTTCGTTAAATATGATGAGGACGAGGCTGTTGCAACACTTCAGGCTTTCGCAAAGCTCATCAAGAAGTACAAGGGCACATTCACATCACTTAATGTAAAGAATGTTGCTTCAGGCTTTAAGAACGGCACAGCAGGTGCAGGCGTTGACGGTTCTTGGGATACAAAGGTTAACCAGGAAGCTCTCGGCGACAACTTCGGTGCAGCTAAGCTCCCAACAATCAAGGTTGGCGACAAAGACAAGCAGCTCTTTTCAATGTTCGGTTATAAGTACATCGGCGTAAACGGTTCTTCACAGTTCCCGAACGCAGCTCAGATTTTTGCTCTCTACCTTACAGGTGAAGATTGCCAGCAGCAGAGAACAGAAGAACTCGGCTGGGGTCCTTCTAACCTCAATGTTCAGAAGAGTGATCTCGTAACAAAGAGTGAGGTTCTTAACGCTATCAGCGAGCAGGCTAAGAACGCTTGTGTACAGGTTAACATTGCTTCAACATTCTGGACTCCAATGGGTAACCTCGGTAACAAGCTCGTTGCTGATGACTGCAAGCCTGATGATGCAGCTGCTATGAAGAAGCTTCTTCAGGATACAATTGCTAATGTTCGTGACGAAGGCTAATTAACCTTTTGCAGAACTGAAAACAGTTAGTCACGGGGCACTTTGCTTTGCAGGGTGCCCCGAAAAAAAGCACTGACACTTAAACTGTTATACATCAAACTAATGACAGTTTGTTGTTTGAGTGCGGGGTGTTATTTGTTTGATGTATAAACCATCTTACGAGAGATTTGCAGATTTATTTAAGGAGAGCTATTATGACATTTGTAGAGTATAAACAGCTCAATCCGTTTCAGCGCTTTGCCTATAATTTTAAGAAGTTCATTTGCAATGTACCGCATGCTGTTGCAAACTTCTTTAAAGCACTCGGCAGAGGCATTGTAAAGTTCTTTGTCGGCATCGGCAAGGGCTTCAAGAACTACGGTGTTCGCTTTGCAAAGGGCGACTGGGCTACAAAACTTTCCTATTTAATATTTGGTATCGGTGACATTCACAAGGGCAAATATTACAAAGGAATTTTATTCTTCCTCGTAGAAGTGTTCTATGCACTTTATATGGTATTTTTCGGTTGGGGATACCTTCAGAAATTCCCAACACTCGGTACAGTAGAAACAACACAGGGCTACAACGAAATGGGTATGCCTGTTACTGAATACGGCGACAACTCAATGCTTATTCTTCTCTACTCGGTACTTTCAATTGTAATTACAATTGTTATTTTTGCAATTTACATAGCGAATATTAAAGACGCTTATCAGCATCAGCTCATGAAGGCTGAGGGTAAAAAGCCTACATCTCTTAAGCAGGATGTAAGAGACTTCCTCGACGGCAAGTACCACATCACTCTTCTTTCCTTCCCGGTACTTATGATCGGTATCTTCAATGTATTGCCGCTCATCTTTATGATTTTGATTGCATTCACTAACTACGATATGCAGCACCTCCCTCCGGGAACACTTTTCCACTGGGTAGGTTTAGATAACTTTACTTCACTCTTTAACTTTGTTGACAGCTCAACAAAGGCTACAACATTCGTTGAGCTTACAAAATGGACACTTTTGTGGGCAGTTGTTGCAACATTCTCAAACTACATTCTCGGTATGATTATTGCTCTTATGATCAATAAGAAGGGCATTAAGCTCAAGGCTCTCTGGAGAACACTTTTCGTTATCGCAATTGCTGTTCCTCAGTTCGTTTCTCTCCTTCTTATGAACCAGATGCTCCAGACTAACGGTGCCATCAACATTCTCCTTTCATATTTCAACGGAGGCGTAAACCCGCAGATTCAGTTCCTCAACAGTTCAACGCTTATGGCGAGAGTTACTGTTGTAATCGTAAACCTCTGGGTAGGTATTCCGTACACAATTCTTTCAATGTCAGGTATTCTTATGAATATTCCTGAGGACCTCTACGAGTCAGCTCGTATTGACGGTGCAGGCCCTGTAAAGACATTTACGGCTATCACACTTCCTTATATGATTTTCGTAACAACTCCACAGCTTATTACACAGTTTGTTGGTAACATCAACAACTTCAATGTAATTTACCTTCTCACAGGCGGCGGCCCTTCAACAGAGCAGTTCTATCAGGCAGGTAGAACCGATATCCTTGTTACATGGCTGTTCAACCTGACTATGAGTTCACAGGACTACGGTCTTGCGGCTGCCATAGGTATTCTGGTATTTATCGTTTGTGCAACGCTGTCGCTCATTATATTCAATAATTCTAAGTCTATGAAGGATGAGGAGGCGTTCTCATGATAAAAAGCTATAAATTAAGAAGACATATTGCAAATGCCCTCATCTATGCTTTGCTTATTATCTTAGGTATTATCTGGATTTCTCCGTTCGTATACCTCTTTATGCACTCATTCAGAGCAGAAGGTATCATCGCAGTTGACCACCTTATTCCAAAGCAGTGGACATTCCAGAACTATATTGATCTTTTCACAGGTGCAGGCGGTACTGCATCAATCAACTTCCCGAGATGGTTCCTTAACACATTCGTTGTTGCAGTATTCAGCTGCATCATCTCAACAATCTCGGTTCTTATGGTAAGTTATGCGTTCAGCCGACTCAGATTTAAGGCTCGTAAAAAGTTTATGAATGTTGGTATGATCCTCGGTATGTTCCCTGGCTTCATGACAATGATCGCTATTTACTACCTCCTCAAGGCTATGAACCTTACCGGCACACTCGTTGCACTTGTAATCTGCTACAGCTGCGGTGCAGGTCTTGGCTTCCAGATTTCAAAGGGCTTCTTCGACACGATTCCAAGAGCTCTTGATGAGGCTGCCACAATTGACGGTGCTACCAAGAATCAGATTTTCTGGAAGATTATTCTTCCTATGTCAAAGCCAATCGTAGTTTATACAGTTCTTACATCATTCATCGGTCCTTGGACAGACTTTATTCTTGCCAAGATCATCATGGGTGATAAACTTGATAACTACACGGTTGCCATCGGTCTTCAGAAGATGCTCAGTAACGACTTTATCAATACATATTATAAGCAGTTCCTCGCAGGTTCTGTTGTTGTTGCTGTTCCTATCACACTTCTCTTCCTCAAGATGCAGAAGTACTATGTTGAAGGCGTAACAGCCGGCGGCGTAAAGGGTTAATCCCAAAATACAAAAGCTCTCACGGGCGGCAGTCAAAGGCTGCCGTCCGTTTAATTTTACGGAGGATATTATGAAAAAAATACTTTCTATTCTGCTTGCCGGTGCAATGCTTGCAGGCTGCCTGCTTACAGGCTGTTCGGATTCATCTTCTTCAAAAACAGAATCTTCCGACAGCAAAACTGCCGAAATAGCCGATCCGATTGAAGGCATCAAGGCAACCGCATCAACAGACAAATACAGAAATTACTACGAAATTTTTGTAAATTCCTTTTGTGATTCCAACGGCGATGAAACCGGTGACCTTCAGGGTATCATCTCACAGCTCGATTACCTCAATGACGGTGACCCGAACTCAGGAGATGACCTCGGTGTTGACGCAATCTGGCTCACTCCGATTATGCCGTCAAAGTCTTACCACAAGTACGATGTTGAGGACTACTACGACATCGACCCCGACTTTGGCACACTTGACGATTTTGACCGGCTTATCGAAGAGTGTCACAAGCGTGGCATAAATGTCATTCTTGACCTTGTTCTCAACCACATTTCTTCACAGAATCCTCTCTTTACAAAGGCTGTTGAAGAGGTTGCCGACAAAAAGCTTGACGGCAATGCTGAATATTTTGAAATTCACCAGTCATCATATTTTGACTCCGACACACAGGTTATCACCCTTTCAAACGGCTATGTTTGCGAGGCTAACTTCTCGCAGGAAATGCCTGAATGGAATCTCAATTCTAAAAAGACAAGAGAAGAGTTCACAAAGATTGCAAAATTCTGGCTTGACCGTGGTGTTGACGGTTTCAGACTTGATGCCTGCAAATACTACACAAACAAAAGCACTGACGGCACAGAATTTCTCAAGTGGTTCTATGACACCTGCAAAGACATTAAGAAAGATGTCTATATGGTTGGTGAGAACTGGAGTGACGATGCCGACATTCAGGAGCTTTACAAGTCGGGTGTTGACAGCCAGTTTGCCTTTAAATTCTCAACCTCAACAGGCATAATCATCAGCAATGTCATTGCTCAGGGCGGTGCTGCCACAGTAAACAAAATTATGAACTATGACAACAAAATGGCAAAGGAAAACCCGAACGCAATCAACGCAATGTTCCTTTCAAACCACGATCAGGTGAGAAGCGGTAACACTCTTGAGGGACAGGGACTTTCTTCACAGAAACTTGCCGCAGCAGTTTATATGCTTGCCCCCGGCAACCCATTCATTTACTACGGCGAGGAAATCGGAATTAAAGCACCGAACACAACAAATGATGCCGCATACAGAACACAGATGGTATTTGACAGCGACAATCTTCCCGATATTTTCGTAAACGGTATCGGTGATGAACCTGATGTTCCGACAAACGGCGGTGTAAAACAGCAGCTTGCCGACAAGGATTCTTTGCTCAACTACTACCGCAGAATCATCAAAATCAAGAACCAGAACCCCGAAATTGCAAGGGGCAGAATTACCGGCACAGAGAATTTTGATGACACAGATGTCGGTGCATACTATGTTGAGTACAACGATTCAAAGCTTCTCGTCATTCACAACTTCAACAAGACTGATGCCAAGGATCTCACAATTACAGATGATATGATTAAGAACGCAACTCTCCGTGCTGACCTTATCCCCGAGAGCAGTTCAAAACATACCGAGCTCAAAGACGGCAAAATCTCCGTTCCTGCTCAGTCAACTGTAATCATCAAGTCCGCAGAGTGATTTTAGTTCGTGCAGACAGTTTTTGTAAGAACTGCTATGTCACCCGAGCACGACATTCTGCTAAAGCTGATTTTTAGCTTTTTAGTTCGTGCAGACAGTTTTTGTAAGAACTGCTATGTCACCCGAGCACGACATTCTGCTAAAGCTGATTTTTAGCTTTTTAGTTCGTGTAGATAGTTGTTTTATATTAACAACCATATCACCCAAGCACAACTATGTGCCAATGTTGAATTTTTTCGTTCGTGTAGATAGTTTGACAAATGAAAAACATTTATGCCCGAGCGTATTATAGCTACCGTTTGCACAATTTTGTAGGGGCGATATTATCCGCCCTTACAGATTTGTGACATTTACTAAATTTTCAAATACATTGTTTGTTACTACAAATGATAAAAATTGAAAATTCCGAAAAAAATCTTGTTTTCGTCACACAGTTGTCAATATTGGTGTGGTATAATAAAGTCACAACATAAGGGGACGGCAAACATCGTTCCGATTAAATAGTGGATAAGTTTTTTCATTTGATATATTTTCCTCTCTCCTAAATAAAAATGAAAACGGGCAGTCATTTTTTGACTGCCTTTTTTCGTTGCGGCGGCGAGTCGCCGCTGACAGTTCGTGTCGGTGTGCCACCGCTGTCAATTCGTGCAGACAATTTTTTGCGAGTCGCTGTGATTAATAATAGCTTTCATAATATCAAAACATATTCGTGGGAATGAATAATATTTATCAAGCATAAGCACACTTATATTTTACAAAAAAATGCTTGACAAAAAGTGAGCGGATAGTTTATAATGTTTAATCGTGGGACATTCTGTAATTGCGCCCGTTTTTGGGAATATTATTGATGTTTCACAGGGCTTTGCAAAAGCAAAGCAGTTTTATCAATTCTTATATTTTTTGAAAGGAGGACAAATAATGCCTACATTTAACCAGTTGGTACGCAAGGGCAGACAGGTTTCCGAGAAGAAGGCAAAGGCACCTGCTCTCTTAAAGGGTTGGAACTCAAAAAAGCGTGTTGCTATTGACCAGAGCTCCCCACAGAAGAGAGGTGTTTGTACTGCAGTAAAGACCGCTACACCTAAAAAGCCTAACTCAGCGCTCAGAAAGATTGCCAGAGTAAGACTTTCTAACGGTATTGAAGTCAGTTCCTATATTCCCGGCGTAGGTCACAACCTTCAGGAACACAGCGTTGTTCTTATCCGTGGTGGCCGTGTTAAGGACTTGCCTGGTGTTCGTTACCACATCGTTCGTGGTACACTCGATGCTCAGGGTGTTTCGGGCCGTATGCAGAGCCGTTCAAAGTACGGCGCTAAGCGTCCGAAGAAAGGTAAATAAGGAATTGACAAAACTCTCTTGACTTAAATTATTTAAGTTCTGCTATGCGGCAGGAATTTTACTATATATGTTATGGTAGAATGTCTTGTTGGCATACGGGAGTTTGTCGCTTTCGAGTACCTATGATATCTCAATTATTGTGAAGGAGGGAAGCAAAGTGCCAAGAAGAGGTTCTATTGCGAAGCGTGATGTATTACCAGATCCGCTTTATAATTCAAAACTCGTAACTCGTCTTATCAACAACATTATGTACGACGGTAAAAAGGGCGTTGCTCAGAAGATTGTTTACGGTGCATTCGACATTATTGCTGAAAAGACAGGTAACAACCCGCTTGAGGTTTTTGAACAGGCTATGGAAAATGTAATGCCCGTTCTCGAAGTTAAGGCTCGTCGTGTCGGCGGTGCTACTTATCAGGTACCTATGGAGGTTCGTCCTGAAAGACGCCAGACACTCGGTCTCCGCTGGATTTCTACTTATTCAAGAGCTCGCAGCGAAAAGACAATGAAGGAAAGACTTGCAGGAGAAATCCTTGATGCCACAAACAGTGCCGGCGGTGCTTTCAAGAAGCGTGAAGACACTCATAAGATGGCTGAAGCTAACAAGGCTTTCGCTCATTACAGATGGTAATTTTATCATCAGCGTTTATTAGGAGGATTTTATGCCAAGACAGGTTTCACTTGAAAAAACAAGAAACATCGGTATCATGGCTCACATCGATGCCGGTAAAACCACAACAACTGAGCGTATCCTGTATTATACCGGCGTAAACCATAAAATCGGTGAGACACACGACGGTGCTTCCACAATGGACTGGATGGTTCAGGAAAAAGAGCGTGGTATCACAATCACCTCTGCTGCTACAACTGCATTCTGGTTCGGCAGCAAGCATCAGTATGACAAGCACAGAATCAACATCATCGACACCCCCGGTCACGTTGACTTCACTGTTGAAGTTGAGCGTTCACTTCGTGTTCTTGACGGTTCTGTAACAGTCCTCTGCGCAAAAGGCGGCGTTGAGCCTCAGTCTGAAACAGTATGGCGTCAGGCTGATAACTACGGCGTTCCGAGAATGGTTTATGTAAACAAGATGGACATCATGGGCGCTAACTTCTACCATGTTGTTCAGATGATGAAGGACAGACTTAAATGTAATGCTGTTCCGATTCAGCTTCCGATCGGTGCTGAGAGTGATTTCAGAGGCATCGTTGACCTCGTTACTATGAAAGCCGAAATCTATCACAACGAAGACGGCACAGACTACAGTGAAGAGGAAATTCCGGAAGAGATGCAGGATCTCGCTAATGAATATCATGAGAAACTTATCGAATCAGTTGCTGAACTCGATGAGGATCTTATGGAGAAATACTTCGGCGGCGAAGAGCTTACAATCGACGAAATCAAGAGCACAATCAGAAAGGCTACTATTGACAACACAATGGTACCTGTAACCTGCGGTTCTTCTTACCGTAACAAGGGTGTTCAGATGCTCCTTGATGCTATCGTTGATTATATGCCTGCTCCGACAGATGTACCTGCTATCAAGGGTGTTGACCCTGAAACAGGTGATGAGGTTGAAAGACCGTCATCAGATAAAGAGCCATTCGCAGCTCTCGCATTCAAGATTGCTACTGACCCGTTTGTTGGTAAGCTCTGCTTCTTCAGAGTTTACTCCGGTACAGTTTCTGCCGGCACAACTGTTTACAACTCAGTTAAGGACACCAACGAGCGTCTCGGTCGTATCTTGCAGATGCACGCTAACGACAGAAAAGATATCGACTGCGTATACGCAGGTGACATCGCTGCTGCCGTTGGTCTTAAAAATACAACAACAGGTGATACTCTCTGTGATGAGAAGGCTCCTGTTATCCTTGAGTCTATGGAATTCCCTGATCCTGTAATTCGTGTTGCTATTGAGCCGAAGACAAAAGCAGGTCAGGAAAAGATGGGTATCGCTCTTGCAAAGCTTGCAGAAGAAGATCCTACTTTCAAGGCTTATACAGACGAAGAAACAGGCCAGACAATCATCGCAGGTATGGGTGAACTCCACCTCGAAATCATTGTTGACCGTCTTCTCCGTGAATTTAAGGTAGAAGCAAACATCGGTGCTCCACAGGTTGCATACAAGGAAACTATCCGCAAGGAAGCTTCTGTTGACGAAAAGTATGCTCGTCAGTCAGGTGGTAAGGGTCAGTACGGTCACGTTAAGATCAATATCTATCCTAACAAGGACAAGGGCTATGAGTTCGTCAACAACATTGTCGGCGGTGCTATTCCAAAGGAATACATTCCGGCTGTTGACCAGGGTATTCAGGGCGCAATGCTCAGCGGTGTTGTTGCAGGCTACAATGTAGTTGATGTTAAGGTTGAGCTTTATGATGGTTCTTATCATGAAGTCGACTCATCAGAAATGGCATTTAAGATTGCCGGTTCAATGGCATTCAAGAACGCTATGAAGAAGGCAGACCCTGTACTTCTCGAACCGATCATGAAGGTTACTGTTATCACTCCTGAGGAATACCTCGGCGATGTAATCGGCGACCTTAACTCTCGCCGTGGTATGATCCAGAGCATGGAAGCTGACAACGGTGTTCAGAGAGTTATCGCTCATGTTCCGCTTTCAGAGATGTTTGGTTACGCAACAGATATGCGTTCAAAGACTCAGGGCCGCGGTCAGTATGTTATGGAGCCTGACACATATGCAGAGGTTCCGAAGAACATTGCTGAAAAGATTATGAGTGAAAGAGCTAAGAAGGACTAATCGTTCCTTTTAATGCACTTTTTTCAAAAATGTATTGATTTTTTTAAAAAAAATTGATACAATATGTTTAAATCTATTGTAAATTCTTTTTACAACAATAAGGAGGAAATTTCCAATGGCAAGAGAAAAATTTGAAAGAAATAAACCCCATGTTAACATTGGTACAATCGGCCACGTTGACCATGGTAAAACAACACTTACTGCTGCTATCACAAAGGTTCTCAACCTCGAAGGCGACGCTGATTTCGTTGATTACGCTAACATCGATAAGGCTCCTGAAGAGAGAGAGCGTGGTATCACAATTAACACAGCTCACGTTGAGTATGAAACAGACAAGCGTCACTATGCACACGTTGACTGCCCAGGCCATGCTGACTATGTAAAGAACATGATCACTGGTGCTGCTCAGATGGACGGCGCTATCCTTGTTGTATCAGCTGCTGATGGTCCTATGCCACAGACAAGAGAGCATATCCTTCTTTCTCGTCAGGTAGGTGTACCTTACATCGTAGTATTCATGAACAAGACTGACCAGGTTGACGATCCTGAGCTCCTCGAGCTCGTAGAGATGGAGATTCGTGACCTCCTCAACGAGTATGAGTTCCCGGGCGACGATACACCAATCATCAAGGGTTCAGCTTACCTTGCTCTTACAAGCACATCAAAGGATCCTAACGCTCCTGAGTACAAGTGCATCCACGAGCTTATGGACGCTGTTGACGAGTATATTCCAACTCCTGACCGTAAGGCTGACCAGCCATTCCTTATGCCTGTTGAGGACGTATTCACAATCACAGGTCGTGGTACTGTTGCAACCGGTAGAGTTGAAAGAGGTCAGATTAAGACCGGTGAAGAAGTTGAAATCGTTGGTCTTACAGACGAAAAGAGAAAAGTTGTTGTTACAGGTCTTGAAATGTTCAGAAAGACTCTTGACTTCGCTGAAGCAGGCGACAACGTAGGTGTCCTTCTCCGTGGTGTTCAGAGAACTGAAATCCAGAGAGGTCAGGTACTTGCTAAGCCGGGTACAATTCACCCACACACAAAGTTCCGTGGCCAGGTTTATGTTCTTACTAAGGACGAAGGCGGCCGTCATACTCCATTCTTCAACAACTATCGTCCACAGTTCTACTTCAGAACAACTGACGTAACAGGTACAATTTCACTCCCAGAGGGCGTAGAGATGTGCATGCCTGGTGATAACGTTGAAATGGATGTTGAACTTATTACTCCTATCGCTATCGAAGTTGGTCTTCGTTTCGCTATCCGTGAAGGCGGCAGAACAGTAGGTTCAGGCGCAGTTATCGCTATTAACGAATAATTTTAACCGATTATCGTTTATTTTCTAACATTCAGAGCCGATACTAATGTATCGGCTCTTTTTGTGTTTTGTAGATATGGATATCATCCTCATGCAGGTAATATCACAAATTATATGTTAAAACAAATTCTATAAATGGCACAATCTCGTAGGGGTAGTCTTGCGACCGCCGCCGGTGGCGGATAAAGGGAGCAAAGCACTGTCTGAAATAACGAGCAAAAGGCAGTACATTTATGTACAACGCATTGCGACTATATTTCAGACGGGAGTTCATCGCACGCCCACACGGCTCGCCATTATCGGGTGGGAAAAACTATAGCAATGTAACGCTCGGAAAATATAACTGTTTATATATCAAACTATCTGCACGAATAGGGAACGGCGGCTCGCCGATACTGAATTGTACAAAATATGACAAAGTTACGCTCGGGAAATATAACTGTTTATACATCAAACTATCTGCACGAACTGGGAACGGTGGCTTGCCGTGCGGGCGGATAATATCCGCCCCTACAAAATTGCGAAAACAATTGAAATGCTACGCTCGGGTGATAATGTTTGAACTATTACAAACTGTCTTCACGAACGGGGTGCAGCGACACGCTGCCGGCGGCTCGCCGGCTCGCCGTGCAACTGCAAGTTGCTTGTGGAAAAATGCTTTTTGCATTACAATATAATCAAGAGGTGACTGCTATGGATACAAAAGAAATTTTATTAAATTTGCGGACAAAGGCGGGATTTTCGCAGGATAAACTTGCCGAAAAGGTGTTCGTTACAAGACAGGCGGTTTCTCGTTGGGAAAACGGCGACACGGTTCCGAATACGGAAACATTAAAACTGCTCTCAAAGCTTTATAATGTGTCAATCAACACATTGCTCGGTTCACCGAGAGAACTCATTTGTCAATGCTGCGGTATGCCGTTGGAAGATGTGATTATCAGCAGAGAAAAAGACGGCTTTATGAACGAAGATTACTGCAAGTGGTGCTATGCCGACGGCAATTATATGTACAGCGATATGGACGATTTGATTGATGTCTGCGTCAAAAATATGGCGAACGAAGAACATTCCGAAGAAGAGGTGCGTGCATATCTTCTGAAAACTTTGCCAAAGCTTGACTATTGGAAACGCTACAAGGAGTTAGGCGGAAACAAGGCCTTTGAAGAGTTCAAAAGCACCTTGATTGATGAGATAAATGCCCTGAATATTGAGGGTATGCCAAAACTTACAAAGCTGAATGCACTTGTCGGAAAATATGTCAACTTGGAGTACAGACTTCCAAACGGCAACACCGTAAAATTTTTGGACGATAACGCAACATATCTCGGCAATCAGCTTGAATGTGAGTTCGGCGGTGACAGATGTTTCGGCATTGTCGGAAATATGGATTTTATCTTGATTTCAACTTACGAAGAAAACGGCAAAAATCCCGAACTGGTGTTGTATAAGAAAAGATAACAACATAACAGACAAAGAGGTGTCAAATTTGCGACACCTCTTTTTTTACGCTTAAAATTTTAATAAAATCAGAATAAGGTTATTCCGAACATATGCAGTACCCACAAAACAGCACCGAATACAACAGATGCGGTAACACCGTAAACTATGACAGGACCTGCGATGATGAACAGCTTTGCGCCGAGTCCGGCAACATATCCCTCGGATTTGAACTCGATTGCGGGCGATGAAACGGCATTTGCAAAACCTGTAATCGGCACAAGCGTACCGGCACCGCCGTGTTTTGCAATTTTATCATACACACCGATTGCAGTGAGCAAAATTCCTATGAAAATCAGCGTGACCGAAGTCAGTGTTTTTGCATCATCTTTGCTTAGGTCAAGCATTGAATAGCTGTCGGTCAAAACCTGCCCTATAAGGCAGATGAAACCACCGATAAAAAATGCCTTTGTTCCGTTCACAAAACATTTACTTTTCGGTGAATTATTTTTCACAATAGTGCTGTATTCTTTTTTTGAAATCATAAAATGCCACCTTTATACCAAAAATAAAGTCTGTATTTATTTTTGCCGCATAAATTTCAATTATGTTTGAATTATCACTTTATTTTTTTTGACGGTTGTAGTATACTTATTATTGTGTATAATTATGTAAAACGAAACGAGGGCAATGAAATGGAGCATTATCTTGATAACAGCGCAACGACTAAGGTGTCGCAAAAGGCGGCAGAAAAAGCGTTTGAGATAATGACCGAAAATTACGGCAATCCCTCGTCACTTCATTTGCGTGGAATGTATGCCGAGCAGGAGCTTGTAAAGGCTCGAAAAGAGGTTGCAAAAAAGCTCGGTGCGACTGCCGATGAAGTCTACTTTACAAGCGGCGGAACAGAGGCTAACAACCTTGCACTTTTCGGTGTTGCCGAGGCTAAAAAACGCAGAGGAAAGCGTATAATCGTTTCGGCTGTTGAACACAGCAGTATTATGGAGTCAGCAAAAAAGCTTGAAGATAACGGCTTTGATGTTGTCTATATTATGCCCCGCGAGGACGGCACAATTCACAAGGAAGATGTGCTTGAAAATGTTGACGAAAACACGATTTTTGTGTCTGTAATGTGCGTCAATAACGAAACGGGCGCAGTAATGAATGTTGCGGATATTTTTTCTGCCGTAAAGGCAAAGAACAGCGATGTAATCTGCCACACGGACGCCGTTCAGGCTTTCGGTAAAATCTCGCTTTCCGCATCAAAACTTCACGCAGATTTAATCAGCGTTAGCGGTCACAAAATCCACGGTCCTAAGGGGGTGGGAGCAATCTTTGTGAAAAAAGGTGTAAGGCTTGTTCCACTTCACTACGGCGGTGAGCAGGAGAAAAAACTCCGCCCGGGCACAGAGGCAATTCCGCTGATTGCTGCAATGGGAGTTGCCTGCAGTGAATTTAATATAGATAAAAATTACGAATATGTTTCAAGGCTCAATGGCTACGCAAAGAATAAGCTGTTGAAAATTGACGGTGTGAGCCTTAACTCGCCCGAAAACGCACTTCCGTATGTTTTGAATATTTCGGCTGGAAAAGTCAGGAGCGAAACAATGCTCCATTTCCTCGAAAATCTCGAGGTTTATGTGTCATCGGGAAGTGCTTGTGCAAAGGGCAAACCGAGTTATGTGCTTGAGTCAATGAATATCGGTCGTGACCGAGCTGACAGTGCGTTGAGAATCAGCTTTTCAAAACTTAACACAGAGGAAGATATTGACGCTCTTTGTGACGGCATTGAAAAGGGCTTGAAAACACTCGCCCACAGATAAATTTGTAAGAATACATATTAAAATAAAGGAATATATTTTATGAAGGAAATTTTACTTTTGAAAGACGGCGAAATCGTTCTAAAAGGACTCAACCGCCGTTCATTTGAAGATGTTCTCAAAAAGAACCTCAAATACGCTTTGAAGAGTGCGGGACATTTTGAGATTACATCTGCACAGTCCACAATTTATGTAAAACCGCTTGATGATGACGCAGACCTCGAAAAGGCTTGCGAAATCGTTTCAAGAGCATTCGGTATTATCGCCTTTTCAAGAGCGGCTGTCTGCGAAAAGACAATCGAGTCCGTGCTTGAAATTGCCCCGAAATATCTTGAAAATCAGCTTAATAATATCAAAACTTTCAAGGTTGAGGCAAAGAGAAGCGACAAGAAGTTTCCACTCAAATCTCCCGAAATTTGCAGAGAGGTCGGCGGTGAAATTCTTTCAAAGTTTCCACATCTCAAGGTTGATGTTCACAACCCCGACCTTGTTGTAAATGTTGAAATCCGTGACTTCGGCGCTTATGTTCACGGCGAACCGATAAGAGGAGCAGGCGGTATTCCTGTCGGCACAGGCGGCAGAGCCGCAATTCTCATCAGCGGAGGTCTTGACTCTCCCGTTGCCGCATATATGATGGCAAAAAGAGGCATCAGGCTTACTGCAATTCACTTTGCAAGTCCGCCATATACAAGCCCCAGAGCCGAAGATAAGGTTGTCAGACTTCTCCGCAGAGTCAGCAGATATGCGGGCGATATGGTGATGTACACAGTGCCGTTCACAAAGCTGCAGGAGAAAATCAAGGACGAATGTCCCGAAGAACTTTTCACAATCATTATGCGCCGTCTGATGATGCAGATTTCCGAAAAGATTGCCGAAAAGTACGAATGTCAGGCACTTATCACAGGCGAAAGCCTCGGTCAGGTTGCAAGCCAGACAATCGGTGCGCTTTCTTGTACAGATGAGGCGACCGATATGCTCGTGTTCAGACCGCTTATTGGTATGGATAAGCAGGAGATTATCGACATTGCCTACAAGATTGACACCTACGATATTTCAATTGAACCGTATGAGGACTGCTGTACGGTGTTCACTCCAAAGCACCCCCGTACAAGACCTGTTCTCAAATATGTAAAAGAGGCTCAGGAAAAGCCGAACTTTGAACCTCTTGTTGAAGAGGCTCTCCGGAACCTCAAAGTTACAAGAATTTCGGCTAATGATGAATAAAACTGATTGAAAGGGGAATTGACATGGATGTTGAGATTTTTTCCTTAACGGGCAAAAATTCCGCTGACCTTTCTCAAACAAATGACGAAACAGCGAAAAAGCTTGCACAAAATGGCTTTTCGCTCACAAAGACAAAAAGTCTTTCACCGTCATATAAAAAAATTATTTCCGCACTCAACGAGCTTGCAAAGAGTGAAAATGCACCAAAGCAGGTTGTGATTGCCGAGGCACTTACAACCAAAGACAGTATCTCATTCCGCGAGAAGTTTGCCGAGGTCGTTGCGGCATCGGAAAAGTACGAAAACACTCCGGTTCCAAAGGACTACTGGCGCAAGAGAAATCTTGATTTCCTCAAAGCTAAAAAAGCCAAGGCAAGTGATGAGGAGATGGAACAGCTGAAAGACAAGTACAGAATGTTCCGTAAAAAGTCAAGAATTTTCAGCCTTAAAGATATGGGCAACGGCTACCGTGGTTACTGTTTTATGTACCGTGGAATGCAGGTTGCCGTTCTTCCAAAGTCCTCGCTTGCAGGTGAAAATCCCGAGGATATGGTGTGCCTTGCGTGTATCCGCACAAAGTCGAATTTTGAAAATTCACAGGAAGATTATCCGAACGGTTTCAGCGATCAGGAATTTGTTCCGGCAAAAACAGGCTTTGTCAACAACTACATTCCTTTGCGTGGTGACGGTGCAAAGGAAGTTACACGAAAATGCGTTGTAATCGTTTCGTTCCTTGTGTTCCTCACAGCGCTCTCACTGCTGTTCTATAATATGGTGTACCTCAGCTTGAGGAATGCCGAGCTTAACGGTGAGATTCAGAGAATTGCCCACAGCGTTGACGATACCGACACAACCCCCGCAAAGAAAAAGGACGATACAATCAACTGGGATAAGCTTCTGAAAATCAACGATGAAATTGTCGGTTGGATTCAGATGAAAGATACCCACATTGACTACCCTGTTTTGTGGCATAAGGCAGACAGCACTCCACAGCAGTATTACCTCAACCACAACTACAAAAACGAGTGGGACGGTTTTGGCAGTGTATTTGTTGACTACCGTTCAACAAAGGGTACCGACAGTAAGAACCTTGTGCTTCACTCACACCATATTCAGGACGGTTCAATGTTCGGTGACCTTATGAAGTTTGGCGGAACAACAGGTAACCTTGACTTCTACAAAGAAGTTCCGACTTTCCGCTTTGACACACCAAAGGGCAAGGGTACTTACAAAATTATTTCCGTGTTCAAGACAAATACTCTTTCTGCACACGGCGAATTTTTCAACTATATGATTAGCGACTTTGAGAATGACAAGGACTTTATGAACTATGTCTACAATGTTCGTATTCGTTCACTCTTCAATTGTCCTGTTGATGTAAATGAGGATGATGAGCTTGTTACGCTTTCAACCTGTTCGTATGAGTTCACAAACTTCAGAACAGTAATTGTTGCAAGAAAGGTGAGAGCAGGCGAGTCAACAAAGGTTGATGTAACAAAGGCATCTCTCAACAAGAATGCAGTATGGCCGCAGGTTTATTACTCATCATACGGCGGCACAAGACCGACTGTTACCGATTTTGACACAGCCTATAAAAAGGGTCAGATTACTTGGTATGACGGCGACTACAGCTTTAAGAATCAGAAAGTAACTCCGAAAACAACGGAGTCAACAACCGCAACCGACACAAAGGGTCAGACTGTAACAAAGAAGCCGCAGCCAACAACTCAGGCAAAGGTTTATTGCGATGTTACATTCCTCAACTATGACGGTTCCGTTCTTTCAACGCAAAAGGTTGAGTATGGCAAGGCGGCAAAAGCTCCGACAGCACCCAAAAAACCGAGTGATAAATATTATAACTATATATTCCAAAAATGGGAACTTGATTACTCAAAGGTCACAACGAATATGAAGATTGCGCCGATTTATGAGGCAAGGCTCAAACCGGAATATGCCAACGCACAATCGCAGTAGGAGGACTAAAAATGAATTGCAGGCTTGTATTTTTCGCTGCTCGCAAAACCTCGTTTTGTGAAAGAGCTTTGCAAAAGTCCTTTTCAGAGCTTGACCTTGAGCTTGTCAAAACCTGCTTTGCAACCGATTCCGAACAGCTCGGATGTGAGCTTACAGACGCTTTCAAAAAGCTGAATGTGGTGTTTGTTGTCGGCGGACTCGGATTTGACGATGAAAAGGGAATAAAGAGCATAATTTCTCGTGCATTGTGCGAAACCCCTGTCAATGATTGTAAAAAGCTGAAAAATGAAAACGGCGATGACGGCTATGTCATCAGAGCCGCCAACCAGCTGCTTATTCTTCTGCCCGATGAACCCGAGCAGATTGAAGAAATTATGCAGGGCCCGCTCAGAAAGTATATTATGGCAAACTCGGTAATGCAGTAGCATTAAAAGTAACAGTGAAAAGTGAATAGTTAAAAAGTTCAATAAAGAATTGCATTGATACAAAATAAAGTGTCAATGCAATTTTTTGTTTTGTGAAAATATTCTTGACAACTCAAAAAATGGTGTTATAATTAAAACATACTAAACACATAGGAAAACTAAGAAATATAAAAACGCATTAAAAATTGCGTAATCAGGCACACATAAATTAACCCAAGAAAGGAAGTATAAGTTATGGCAAAGAGAACTTTTGGCGATGAATTCGGATTTCAGACAAGGGCTGTCCACACAGGCAATGATGTTGACAGCGAAACAGGTGCAATCAAAAGACCTATCACAATGGCAAACAGCTACGAACTCCCGTATGATCCGAGTGACCTCAACTGGAGCAGCGCAGGCAAAAACCTCTACACACGCAACGGCGGTTCTAATCAGCAGTATCTTCAGGAAAAACTCGCATCCCTTGAGGGTGGCGAAGACTGCGTAGTTCTTGCAAGCGGTGTTGCAGCACTGTCGGGACTTTTCTTTGCATTGCTCAAAAGCGGTGACCATGTTGTATTTTCAAGCGTAACATATATTGCGGTTTACAGACTTTTGAACGAACTTCTCAAGGATAAATTCGGTGTTGAAACCACAATTGTTGACACAACCGACATTGAAAAAGTTAAGGCGGCAATCCGTCCGAACACAAAGCTCATTCACATTGAAACACCGGGCAACCCTACTCTTTCAATTTCAGACATTGAAAAGATTGCAGAGCTTGCTCACGCAAACGGCGCACTTTTGTCGGTTGACAACACATTCGCTTCTCCGTTTAACCAAAGACCGATTGAACTCGGAGCAGACTTTACCGTTGAAAGCCTTACAAAGTACATCAACGGTCACGGTGACGCAATGGGCGGTGCAATCATCGGCAAGAAAGAATATCTCGACATCATTCGAGCACAGTCGCAGATTAACCTCGGCGCAACAATCAGTCCGTTTAATGCGTGGCTGATTATGAGAGGCTCGGTAACTCTTCCGCTCCGTATGAAACAGCACAATGAAAACGCTCTCAAAGTTGCTCGTTATCTGAAAACAGTCAAGGGTGTAAGTTTTGTTGCATACCCCGGACTTGAGGACCATCCAAATCACGATGTTGCAGTCAAGCAGATGAAAAACGGCTTTGGCGGAGTGCTTTCGTTCGGACTTAATGCCGACCACGATACCTACAACCGCTTTGTCACACACCTCAAAGTGATTACATCGGCTGTATCACTCGGTCACGATGAAAGCCTTATCGTGTTCCTCGGCGAAAACGATGAAAGACAGTATCTTTACCCCGAAGAATTTCACAACGGATTTTTCCGTTTCAGCGTTGGCATAGAAGATGCCGACGATATTATCGAAGATTTAAGACAGGCTTTTGAAAAAGAAAACCTGCTTTAAGGAGCAAATTATGAACTTTTCATATTCACAGGTGCTTGAATTTAAGAAGATTCTTGACGAAAAATTCGGAGTGTATCTCCATTTTCACGATGCCTGCGGAGGACAGTATTTTTCATTTGACGAAGCAGAGAAGGACGAAGTATATCAATTTTTAACCTCTTATTTTGCAAATCTCGGCGGTAAAATCAATATCGCCGACAATAAATTGACATTTACAGTAGATAAAGCATAAAAAGACAGCGGTGCAAACTGCTGTTTGAAATAACGAGCAAAAGGAAGCACATTTATGTGCAACGCATTGCGACTATATTTCAGACGGGAGAACACGGTTCGCCGCTACGGAATTGCGACATTTATATAAATTGTATGTAACACAAATTTTCTACCTTTACTTGGCGGGCGGATGATATCCGCCCCTACAATTATTCAATATTCACTATTCATTGTGCTTTTGCACACAAATCAATTGCAGTCATAACTATTTCCGCCTTTTCATATACATTATCGGTGATGATATGAAAAAATTGTTCTGTGCGTTCTTGTGCGTAATGCTTGCGGCATTGTCGGCGGTGGTGTTTTTAGGCGGAAAAGAAACCCCGTCAGGCTACATAAAATATGTTGAATTTAATGTTACAAAGGACGCTCTGCAAAATGCCGTTGACCTCGACATACAAACTCACGATGACGACAGGCACACCGACTGCGTAACTGTGCTTGCGTATCTAGGCGCAAAATACGGCGGTGATTTTACAAAGTACAAATACAGCGATATGACCGCTTTTGCCGACAAAATCAAGAGTGGCGAAACCGTTGAAAATCTGACAAAGGATATGAAATATTTCAGCTACTACTCTCAGGCATACGGTGCGGCACTTTCGGGAATTGTCGGCGATTACGAAAAAGAAACTTCCAAAGGCACTGAAAAAGGCTACGGCTTGTGTTGGTTTTCACCGATTGCAAAAACCTTTCCGTACTCTTGCTATGACGATTTCGGTGCAGTCAGAACCTACGGTTACACACGACCGCACCTCGGTCACGACCTTATGGCGGCTGTCGGCACACCTGTCATTGCGGTTGAATCGGGAACGGTCGAAGTTATGGGCTGGAACAAATACGGCGGCTGGCGAATCGGAATCCGCTCTGCCGACAAAAAACGCTACTGGTACTACGCTCATCTAAGGCAGAACCGTCCTTTTGCCGAAAATCTCAAAGAGGGTGACGAGGTTTGTGCAGGCGATGTAATCGGCTATGTCGGAAGAACAGGCTACAGCGATACCGAAAACATAAACGGCATTACCGAAAGTCATTTGCATCTGGGACTTGAACTTGTATTTGATGAGAGCCAAAAAGAGAGCGACAACGAAATATGGATTGATGTGGGAGCAATAACAAGCATTGTTGAGCAGAACCAAAGCGAAGTTGTCCGCAACAACGCAACAAAGGAATTTACAAGAAAATACAAATTTTCGGTTAGCAATGATTTACAAAAAAACTACAGCAAGATAAAATAAAACTGGCTTAAAAATTGAATATTTTGATAATTGTTGACAATATAATGCGAATATAGTACAATGTGACTACTATGTTTTTTAAGGAGAGTAAAACAATGAAAAAAATTGCACTTATACTTGCTGCAGCACTTATCGCAGTAACATCAATCTTCTGCTTTGCAGGTTGCGGTGATTCACCTGAGCAGAAACTCGCAAATTACATTACATCAGATGCTTGCCAGAAAGAGATTGATACATTGAAATCTTCTTTTGGCTCAACTTTGGATATTGATGTTAAGGCTGAGGGCGAAAAGGTAGTTTTCACATTTGCTTACAAAACAGACCTTCCCGAGGAATCACTTGACACTGTAAAGTCAACTCTTGAAACAGGTTTTGATTCTATGTCATCAACATTTGAAGGCTTTGCTAATGATATTAAAGATGAAGCAGGTGTTGACAATCCATCGGTTGTTATTGAAATTAACACTAAGGACGGCAAGAACCTTTTAACAAAAACCTACAACGCAACAAAATGATTTGATTGCTTGCAATCTGCGGACTGTCACACGGCAGTCCGTTTTTTTTGTTTGTCTGTCGAAAAAAGTCACGAAATGTCAACTGAACCGTACAGAACGACCTCTTCCGTTAATAGCACAAAATCATTAACATTACTTTTATTCTGTTTGGGCAAAAAATCATATAATTTGTATGTTGACGGCAAATCTTCAATAAGTTAAAATATGTAGGATGGTATTTGAAAAAATTATTATGAGTATGTTTGTGGGAGGTAAAAACGAGTGGTATTTTCAAGCCTTGTGTTTTTATTTGCGTATCTTCCGATAACCCTGCTTGCCTATTATCTTGTGCCAAGACAGGGACGCAATATTTTTCTTTTTATCGTAAACCTCATATTCTACGGCTGGGGTGAACCAAAGCTTGTTTTGCTTATGGTGTTCAACATTTTCTTCAACTACATAGGCGGTTGGCTTGTGGACAAGTACCGTGCAGATGCCAAGAAGAAAAAGTTGTTTTTGATTCTGACCTGCGTGCTTGATATTGGTATTCTTGCGGTGTTTAAATATACGGGAATGATTACCGAAACGCTCAATATGCTGCCGTTTCTCAATATTCCCGAGCTTCAAATCAGCCTGCCAATCGGCATCAGCTTCTACACATTCCAGACAATGAGCTATGTTATTGATGTTTACCGTGATGATGCGCCTGTATCAAAGAACTTTGTCAACTTCGGTACTTATGTTGCACTTTTTCCGCAGCTTATTGCAGGTCCGATTGTCCGTTACCGTGATGTTGCCGAACAGCTTGTAAACCGCCGTGAAACGCTTGAAATGTTCACAAGGGGCGTTAAGCTCTTTATGGTCGGTCTTGCAAAAAAGGTAATTATCGCAAACACCATGGGAACGCTCACAACAAACATTTTTGCAACAACCGATGAAAACGGCGTTGTCGGAACATGGGTGGGTATGATAGCCTATACATTCCAGATTTACTTTGATTTTTCGGGCTACTCCGATATGGCTTGCGGTCTTGGCAATATGCTGGGATTCGAGTTTCTTAAAAACTTTAACTATCCCTACATTGCAAAGTCAATTACAGACTTTTGGAGAAGATGGCACATTTCACTTTCAACATGGTTCAAAGAATATGTTTATATCCCCCTCGGCGGCAACAGAAAGGGTGTTAAAAGGCAGATTCTCAACCTTCTTATCGTGTGGGGACTTACAGGACTTTGGCACGGTGCGGCATACAACTTTGTACTTTGGGGACTTTACTACGGACTTCTTCTTATTCTTGAAAAATTCGTACTCAAAAAATTTCTCGACAGACTGCCGTCATTTGTTCAGCACATTTACACTCTGTTTATCGTAATCATCGGTTGGGGACTTTTCTACTTTACCGATGTCGGACAGCTCGGTGAGTTTATGGTTGACCTTTTCAATTTCGGCAACGGAATTTGCGGCAATCAGGCATTTAACCTCATTATGAACAACCTGCCGATGCTTATTATTGCGGCTGTTGCGTCAACTCCGCTTGCAGCAATGCTTTACAACCGCTTTGAACACACACGCTTTATGTGGATTCCCGAAACACTCTACTGTATGGGTGTCCTTGCCGTCAGCACGGCAAGCCTTGTTAATCAAAGCTACAACCCGTTCCTCTATTTCAGATTTTAAAACGGCTGTGAACAATTAGAAAAAGTCAGGTGAATATATATGCGTTTTGCTGATAACAGAAATAAAATCGGAAAATACATTCCTGCGGTTGTATTTTTGATTTTCATATACGGAATGGCTTTGTGGTTCTTGTTTTCACCGAAAACCGACTACAGTTCTTCCGAAAAAAGATACTTGCAAAAGTTCCCCGATGCCAATGTTGAAAAGGTGCTTTCGGGAGAGTTTGGCAGTGAGTTTGAAACATTCTTTGCCGACCGGTTTCCGCAGAGAAACACATGGGTAGGTATTAACGCATACACCACCCTTGCGGAGGGCAACAACGGTGCAAGCGGTGTGTACAACTGCAAAAACGGCTACCTCATCAACAAGCCTGTTTCAACCGACAACAACCTTGACAAAAATGTTGGTGCTGTTGTTGATTTTGCAAAGACAATTGACGCTCCCACAACGGTTATGCTCGTTCCGTCAACAGGATATATTGCCGATGATGTGCTTCCGACATTCCACGATAAATACAACGATGATGAGGATATAAGCAAGATTTCTTCAACGCTTTCAAAGGAGAAAATCGGCTTTGTCGATTTGCGTGAACGCTTTAAGAGCGAATACAAAAACGGCAGTCAGCTTTACTACAAAACAGACCATCACTGGACAACCAAGGGTGCTTACACAGGCTATCAGGAGCTTTGCAAGGCACTCGGCATTACTCCGATTGATGATTCAACACTTAAAAAAGACAGCTACCCCGACTTTTACGGCACAACATATTCTTCAAGCGGTTTTTGGCTCACTCCGCCCGATAATATCGAAATTTGGAGCAATCCGAAAAATTCGGATAAGAATATTTCCGTAAAAATTACAGAGGGTGCAAATGTAAAAACTTCGGGTTCAATGTACTTTACCGACCATCTCAAAGAGGATGACAAGTACCCTGTATTCATTGACGGCAATCACGCTCTCACGGAGATTACAAACACCAACGCAAAGAACGGCACAATTCTTCTCATCAAGGACAGCTTTTCACACAGCCTTGCACCGTTCCTTGCAGAGAACTACAGCAAGGTAGTTTTGGTTGACCTGCGTTATTACAAAGAGAGCGCTTCTCAGCTTGTGTCAACCTACAACCCCGAACAGGTTGTTGTGCTTTACGGAATTGACAACCTTGCAACCGATACAGACATTGTATGGCTCAAGTAATCTGACAATCTAAATAAACTACACAGCACTCCGATTCAGTCGGGGTGCTTTTCTTTTGGCAAGCTCTCATTTGCCTGATTGAATAAAATCCACGATATGTTTTCAAATCGGCTCACCTCATCGGCATTGTTCACTTAGTATTGTTCTCTTAGTATTTTTCTTTTAGTCTTCTTCTTTTAGTATTATTAGTCCGTAAACGGCGAGGGGGACGGGTGTAAAATTTACAGGGGTCAGGTACAAATTTTTAGGGGGAGGGGTGAAGTATCTTTCGTAGGGGGTGAAAAATATAACACCCTGTTGACCGACAGGACAATAGTTTGCATTACATTAGTGACTGACAGGTCAATAGTTCGCATAGCATTAGTGACTGACAGGACACTACAACGATTAAAGTCAAAATTAAGCAAAGGACGCTATAAGATTTTCTCTGCCAAAGCCCTCGTCAAAAAAGTTGGGATTTACCGAATACACATACGGTGCTGACTGGATTTTGCCGAATTTTCCCATAGAAAAACCGCCCGCCTTTGAAATGATGTTTCTCTCGCACAGCTCATAGATGCTCTTTCTTGCCGTTGTTTCCGAAATGGAACAGGCTTCTGCAATTTTACGCATTGACGGATAGCAGGTGTTCGACTTGTCACAGCACCTCATAATGTAGCAAAGCACGGCAAATTGTACAGGCTTAAGTTGGAGGTCAAAGACCTCGTTCGGAATCATAAAGAAATTTGTCATAAAAAATCGCCTCCACTTAAGAGCCTTAAAAAGAGAAAAATGCATATTTTAATACATTTTTTTAAAAATATTTTCAAAAAATTTTTTTGGAATAAAGAGTCGTTTTGTCATACTCTTGTCACGGTCGGTATGGTATGATGTGTTTGCAGTCAAAGGTACTGCACTGAAAACAACAGCAAGTACCGGTTTTGATTTTGGTTTGTTCATAAAAAACAAGGGGATTACCGTTTTCGGCAGTCCCCTTGTCAATTGTGGAATATTTATTTGTCAGTTATCAGCCTTTTACAAGATGATATTTTCTTGTGTTCTTAACGATGAATGTAACAGAGATTGCAACGGCACAAAGCTCGGCAACAGGCAATGCTGCCCACACACCGTTTATGCCCATAAATATCGGCAAAATCAGCATTGCGGCACACTCGAAAACAAGCGTTCTTGCAACTGAAATCACGGCTGAAATCTTGCCGTTGTTGAGTGCGGTAAAAAGTCCCGATGCAAAAATATTCGTTCCGCACAACAGATAATTGATTGCAAAAATTCTGAATCCGCCGAGTGCAATCTGCTGAAGCTCCTCATCACCCGCCGAGAAAATTCTTACAAGCGGTTCTGCAAAAATTTCAGATGCCGCAATCATTGCGAGTGAAATTATCAGCGTTATTTTTATACATAGCCTAAACAGCTTTTGCAGCTTTTCGTGATTTTGTGCGCCGTAGTTAAAGCTGATAATCGGTGAAACTCCCGAAGTAAACCCGAACGAAACCGCCGTAAAAATAAAATGAATGTACAAAATCGCACTTATCGCCGCAACACCCTTTGCACCCGCAAAGTGCATCATCTGAACATTGAATAACGCTGTTGTCACGGCTGTTGAAAGATTTGTCACAGCCTCGGACGAACCGTTTGCCATTGCGAAAAGAATTTCTTTTACTTTAAATTCAGGCTTGCCAAAGTGCAGAGCTTGCTTTTTGTTGAAAAAGAGCAGCAGCGGAATTGCACCCACAGCCATACCGATGATTGTACCGAGTCCTGCACCGATTATTCCAAAGTCCCAAACCGCCATAAAAAGAATGTCAAGCACAATATTTGTGCAACCCGACAGTATCGAGAAAACAAGCATAATATGTGGTTTGTCGGCTGTTACAAGGTACGATTGATTGAGCATCTGCCAGCACATTACAAAGCCGTAGGGAATCATAACGCTGCCGTAATCAATGCAATATGGGAGAATCTTTTCGTTTGAGCCGAACATCATATACATAGGTTCGGCAAAAATCGTGAACAGTACCGCAATGATAATTGAAATGACCGTTGCCGTGATTGCAACTCCCGACATAAGACGGTTTGCCTCTTTCTGTTTGCCCTCACCCATTTTCTTCGCTATTATTGCATTTGAGCCTGTTGAAAACATTAACCCCACAGCCATAAATACGAGCGTGAACGGATATACAATGTTGATTGCCGACAATGCGTCACTTCCAACGCAGTTCGCAACCACAACTCCGTCAACAACCGTGTAAAGCGACATAAAAACCATCATAAGCACGGTCGGAAGAGTGAATTTCAAAATCGTTCCCGCCTTGATAGGTTTTGCATAAATTGATGTTGCCATAAAATCTCCTAACCCTTAATTATTGTTTTTTACAGACCATTCAGATGATTGTATCATAACTTTGTCGCAATTACAACCGATTTGTCTTTTTTTCAAAAATATGATATCATATACAGACTTAAAAGCAGAAAAAGGGGCGGTTTTATGTTCAAGGGTGCAGTTTTTGATATGGACGGTCTTATGATTGACAGCGAAAGGCTTGTGTATTCAATTTGGCAGGAAATGCTTGATGAGGACGGCAGAGAGTTTAATCTCGACATTTTCAAAAAGACAATAGGACTTCGCCGTGAGGATTCCTGCGAATATTACAAGTCGGTTTACGGAGATGATTTTGACTATCCTGCCTACAAGGCGGAGTCGAGAATCCGCTATTTTAAGCGTATCGAAAAGAACGGTGTGCCTGTAAAAAAGGGCTTGTACGAAATTTTTGATTATTTAAAATCGGCAGGCTGTAAGATTTCGCTTGCAACTTCAACCTCGTCACAAACGGCTCTTGAGCTTATGAAGAAAATCAATCTCTACGATAAATTTGACGCATTTGTCTGCGGTGATGATGTTAAAAACGGCAAGCCCGATCCCGAGGTTTTTTTGATTGCCGCAAAGAAGCTCGGTCTTGACCCCAAAGACTGCGTTGCGTTCGAGGACAGCATAAACGGCATAAAATCCGCACATGCCGCAGGTATGACCACGGTTATGGTTCCCGATTTGTTAGACCCGACAGATGAAATTAAACCGATGATAGATTTTTTGTGTACGGATTTAAGCGAAGCGATAAAGCATTTATAAATTGAAAATTACGGCGAGCCGCCGTTCCCAATTCGTGCAGACAGTTTGTGAATGTCAAAAAACAAATTATGCCCGAGCGTAGCATTGCAACCGTTTGTATAACCAAAACCTTTGTTGTTGATTTTTAAAAAATTAACAACAAAGTATCTTGACAGGAACAAGTAAATATAATACTTTTTTGTAAAAAACGAAACAAAAATGTATATCCAGCTTTGAATTTCTTGTGTAAAACACTTTACAAATCGGTGCTTTAGTGGTAAAATTTAAGATGATACAAAGTATCTGTACCGTTTGTTGATTTACGGTATATCATTAACAGGTATCGAAAATTTATGCGGCATCATTTCCTTTGCCGCTTTGATTAAAAAGGAGGACGATTCCATTGGCAAGAAAAATGAAAACTATGGATGGTAACAGCGCAGTAGCTCATGTATCTTATGCGTTTACTGATGTTGCGGCTATCTATCCTATTACACCTTCTTCCGTAATGGCTGACCTTACCGATAAGTTCTCGGCACAGGGTGCAAAGAACCTTTTCGGCAGACAGGTTCAGGTAACGGAAATGCAGTCAGAGGGCGGCGCTTCAGGTGCTGTTCACGGCTCACTCGCAGCAGGTGCTTTGACTACAACCTATACAGCATCACAGGGCCTGCTCCTTATGATTCCGAATATGTACAAGATGGCAGGCGAGCTCCTTCCGGGCGTTATTCATGTATCAGCCCGTGCGCTCACAAGCCACGCACTTTCTATTTTTGGTGACCACTCAGATATCTACGCTTGCCGTCAGACAGGTTATGCAATGCTTTGTTCAAACAATCCTCAGGAATGTATGGACCTTGCTGCTGTTGCTCACCTTGCAGCTATTGAAGGCAGAGTTCCTTTCCTTCATTTCTTTGACGGTTTCAGAACTTCTCACGAAATTCAGAAGATTGAGGAGTGGGATTACGCAGACCTCGCCGATATGCTTAATTGGGATGCAGTTGAGGCTTTCCGTCGTCGTGCTCTTAACCCTGAGCATCCTGTAACAAGAGGTACTGCTCAGAACGACGATATCTTCTTCCAGGCAAGAGAAGCTTGTAACAAGTATTATGACGCAGTTCCCGAAGTTGTTGTTAAGTACATGGACAAGGTTAATGCTAAAATCGGCACTGACTACAAGCCATTCAACTACTACGGAGCAGAGGATGCAGAGCATGTTATCGTTGCTATGGGTTCTGTTTGTGACTGTACGGAAGAAGTTGTTGATTACCTCAATGCCGCAGGCGAAAAGGTCGGTCTTCTTAAAGTCCACCTTTACAGACCTTTCGTTGCAGACTATATGCTCAGAGAGCTTCCTAAGACTGTTAAGACAATCTCTGTTCTTGACAGAACAAAGGAACCCGGTTCAATCGGCGAACCTCTTTACCTTGATGTTCTCGCTGCTATCAACGGTTCGGACTTTGCAGGTGTAAAGGTTTACACAGGCAGATACGGTCTTGGCTCAAAGGATACAACACCGGGCGACATCATCGCTGTTTACAGAAACGCTGAAAGCGAAACACCTAAGAGAAGATTTACAATCGGCATCGTTGATGATGTTACAAACCTCTCACTTCCGATTGTTGAAAATCCCGATACAACTCCGAAGGGTACACACAGCTGTAAGTTCTGGGGTCTTGGTGCTGACGGTACTGTTGGTGCTAACAAGAACTCAATCAAGATTATCGGCGACAACACTGATATGTACGCTCAGGGCTACTTTGCATATGACTCAAAGAAGTCGGGCGGTCTTACAGTTTCTCACCTTCGTTTCGGTAAAACTCCTATTAAGTCAACATACTACATTTCAAAGGCAGACTTTGTTGCCTGTCACAACCCGTCTTATGTTGACAAGTACGATATTGTTGATGACCTTAAAGAAGGCGGTTCATTCCTTCTTAACTGCCCATGGGATACAGAAGAGCTTTCCGAGCGTCTCCCGGGTAAGATGAAGAAGATTCTCGCTGAAAGACACATCAACTTCTACACAATTGACGGTATCAAGATCGGTAAGGAAATCGGTCTTGGCGGTCGTATCAACACAGTTCTTCAGTCAGCATTCTTCAAGATTGCAGATATCATTCCTGCCGACAAGGCTAAGGAGCTTATGAAGGCTGCCGCTAAGAAGTCATACATGAAGAAAGGTCAGGCTATCGTAGATATGAACTACGCCGCTATTGACCGTGGTATGGAAGACCTCAAAAAGGTTGAAATTCCTGCTGATTGGGCTAACGCTGTTGATAATTCAGTTGCCGACAAGGCAGAGGGTAACGGTGCTCTCGTTGAGTATGTAAACGAAATCCTCAAGCCTGTAAATGCGTATAAGGGTAACAAGCTCCCTGTTTCAACATTTATGGATCATGTTGACGGTACTGCTCCTAACGGTTCTGCCGCTTATGAAAAGAGAGGTATCGCAGTTGATGTTCCCGAATGGAATCCTGAAAACTGTATTCAGTGTAACAGATGTGCAATCGTATGTCCTCACGCTGTAATCCGTCCTGTTGCCATGACAGCCGATGAGCTTGCAAAAGCTCCCGAGGGTACAAAGAGCCTCCCGATGATGGGACTCAAGGACCTCAACTTTGTAATGACAGTTTCAACACTCGACTGTACAGGTTGCGGCGCTTGTGCTCAGGTTTGTCCGGGTAAGAAGGGCGCTAAGGCTCTCACAATGCAGCCAATCGACTCACAGCGTCCTAAGCAGGCAGTATTTGACTACGCTCTCACACTTGAAGATAAGCCTGAAGTTCACGAGAAGTTCAAGTTCACTACAGTTAAGGGCAGTCAGTTCAAACAGCCGTTGCTTGAATTCTCAGGCGCTTGCGCAGGCTGCGGTGAAACACCGTATGCAAAGCTTGTTACACAGCTTTTCGGTGACAGAATGTTTATCGCTAATGCAACAGGCTGTTCATCAATTTGGGGTGCGTCTGCTCCTGCAACACCTTATACAAAGAATAAGAAGGGTTACGGTCCTGCTTGGCAGAACTCACTCTTTGAAGATAACGCAGAGTTCGGTCTTGGTATGGCTCTCGGTCAGAAGGCTATCCGCAACAGACTTATTGAGTATGTTGAGGGTATTCAGAAGGATACAGACAGCGCTGACCTCAAGACAGCTTGTCAGAACTATCTCGACACTGTAACAGATTCAACTTCAAGCCGTCCTGCAACAGACGCTCTTATCGCTGAACTCGAAAAGAACACAGAGGACGCAAAGGTTGGCGAACTCGTTAAGAAAACACTCGTTGACAAGGACGAACTCGCTAAGAAGTCAATGTGGATCTTCGGCGGTGACGGCTGGGCTTACGATATCGGTTTCGGCGGTCTTGACCATGTAATCGCATCAGGCGAAAATGTTAATATCCTCGTATTCGATACTGAGGTTTACTCAAACACAGGCGGTCAGGCTTCAAAGGCTACTCCTGTAGGTTCGGTTGCACAGTTTGCCGCCGCAGGTAAGGCTGTTAAGAAGAAGGACCTCGCCGCTATTGCAATGAGCTACGGCTATGTTTATGTTGCACAGTGTGCTATGGGTGCTGACAACAATCAGGTTCTCAAGGCTATGGTTGAGGCTGAAAGCTACAACGGTCCGTCACTCGTAATCTGCTATGCTCCTTGTATCAACCACGGTATCAAGGGCGGTATGGGCATCGCTCAGCTCGAAGAGAAAAAGGCTGTTGAGGCAGGTTACTGGAACATCTTCCGTTATGATCCTCGTCTTGCAGACGAAGGAAAGAATCCGTTCATGCTTGACGGTAAAGCTCCTTCTGCATCATATCGTGACTTCATCATGGGCGAAGTTCGTTACAACTCACTCACCCGTTCATTCCCCGAAAGAGCAGAAAAACTCTTTGAAAAGGCTGAAAAGGTTGCTGCTGATAAGTATGCTCACCTTGAAAAGCTTGCAAGCCTTCCCGATGCCGAATAATTTTGGCTAAAGCTTGTACAAAGTGAATATGTGAATAAATAAAAAATTCTCCCGAATATGGCATTTGCCGTGTTCGGGAGATTCTTTTTAAATTGAAAATGTAAAATGGAAAATGAATGTCAGGCATCTTTATTTTCGCTTTTGCGGAACTATCTTCTTAAATTGACTGCGACGGTTTATTGCACCGTTACCGTAATCGTTACGCTTGATGTTCTTTTAAGCACATCGGTGACTGAATATGTTACCTTGTACTTGCCTTTGCGGGTGGTCACAACATTGCCGACAACCTTAATTTCTGACGAAATGTCGTTGCCGCAGGTGTCAACGGCTGTTACTCCTGCAAGTGCGTAAAAGTTGCCGCCTGTCTTGATTGTGCAGTCATTTGCACCGCTGATTATTGGTGTTGCTTTGGCATACGGGCATTTTTTATTGCTGTCAGTCGGATCCCATTTGTTGGTGAAATCCGTAATTTTTATCGTGTCAGGCTTTCCGAGAGGTCCCGCCGTTTCGACATCGTCATAAATATTGACCGCCGTGCCTGTGGGGCAGTTGTCATAAATCCACTTTGCGTCCGAAACCGCAAGCCTTACGCAGCCCTGTGATGCCTGTTCGCCGAGTTTGTTGAACTCCTCAACCTCTAAATCCTGTTCGTTCAAAGTGTAGTAGGGAACAGAGTGAAAGAGGTAATCGCCCGAAATTCCGCTGATGTATCTGCCGAAAACATCGCCCACAAGGAACAGCCATTCGGTCTTGATTCCGATTGTGTAATTGCCTGTGATTGTTGCGTTGTTCAAACCCGTCGAGCAAACCATCGCTCTGACCGGAACTGTGTACTTGCCCTTTTCATCGTATGTGTAGACCGTCACGCAGTTTGCTGTGCGGTTCACCTTGATTGCATACAGATTTTTCGCCTTGTTACGCCTGTTCTGTTCAAGCTTGTCTGCATTTGCCGTTATGCAGGTAGAGTAGCTGTTCTGCTTTTTTGCGGTTGACTTCGTAACGGTTATCTGAAATTCGGATTTGGACTTGTCCTTTGAAATTGCCGAAACAAGTGCCGTGCCTTCTTTCAATGCGTCAACTCTTCCGCCGTCATCAACAGTCACGATTTTGCTGTCGGAAGATGTCCATTTTACCACAGATTTTGCTTTTTTCGCCGAAAGCTGAACAATCTCCGTTTCGCCAACCTTTAATGTAAGCGAGTTTGCCGTACTTGGTGATGCAGGATTTTCCGTTGCGGCTGAATCTGCCGTCTGCGTTTTTGGTTGTGATTGAGAATCATTTCTGATTATACCTGTTGTGCCGCATAAAATGCAGGTTGCAATAAGTACAACACAAAGGGAAAAAAGGAAAATCTTCTTTTTCATATATTACCTATCCTTATGCTTTTTACAAGAAATGGTTACAAAATTTTAACCTTTTACTTATTATAACTTTTTTCACGCAATCTTGCAAGTCCTATTTTAAATTGGCGAAAAATGTGGTAAAATGTCAGTCGGAAAATGTTTTTGCAATTTTCAAACTAACGATTAAAACAATTTATGGTGATAATTATGGCACATCCGATTAAGCATTTCAGAACAATAACCCTACACAGGCACAAGGTAATTGCCAACTGCGCAAGGGCAGGAATCCTCTGGCAGGGGTTAAGACACGATTTGTCAAAGTATTCGCCCACGGAGTTCATTCCGGGAGCAAAGTATTTTCAGGGAACGCGAAGTCCTAATGAAAAGGAAAGAGAGCTGTACGGCTATTCACAGGCGTGGATGCACCACAAGGGCAGAAATCGTCACCATTACGAGTACTGGAACGATTACAACCCGAAGTCAAAGCAGATTGAAAATGTTGAAATGCCCGTAAAATATGTTATCGAAATGTTCTGTGACCGAGTTGCCGCAAGCAAAATCTACAACGGCAAAAATTACACGGACGGCGCTCCGTTTACATATTTTTGCAGAATCAGAGGCAAACACCGTATGCACCCCAACACCGAGGCTTTGCTTGAAAAATTATTGGTTATGCTGAGAGATGAGGGCGAAGAAAAGACCTTTGCATATATAAGAAGTATGAAAAAGTGATTGTTTGTGCGAGTCCTCCCGTCTGAAATATAGTCGCAATGCTACCCCTACAGAATTGCACAAACAAAAAAACTATCTACACGAATAGGGTACGGCGGCTCGCCGTAAGGAGTGATAATATGAAAACTGACAAAGTTATAACTGCGATGATTGAATATTTTGGAAACGACAGGAAAAGGATTCACCATTTTCTCAAGGTTTATTCATTCGCAAAGACAATCGGTGAGAGTGAAAATCTCTCCGCCGACGAGCAGGAGCTTCTTGAAATCTCGGCAATTGTTCATGATATCGGCATAAAGGTCAGCGAAGAAAAGTATAATTCTTCCGCAGGAAAATATCAGGAGCTTGAAGGACCCCGTGAAGCTGAAAAGTTGCTTGCTGCTCTCGGTTATGAAAAAACATTTATTGACAAAGTTTGTTACCTTGTGGGACACCATCACACCTATGAAAATATTGATTCTTTGCCATACAGAATTTTGGTTGAAGCCGACTTTCTGGTAAACCTTTATGAGGATGATTCAAGCCGCCGTGCCGCAGAGCAGGCATATGAGAAAATTTTCCGTACAAAATCGGGAAAAAATCTGCTGAAAATAATGTTTTTAACCCCCTAAAACTGTACTCATTCACCATAGTGTTTTAAGCGTGAAAAAGTGGTGTAAAAAGTGGGTTAAAACGCTTGACAATGCCCTTAAAAAGTGTTATTTTAATGGTGTTGGTTATATGATTATAAAAGTGAATAAATGACAGTATACAAGGATGTATGACGATTTTTTCAAGGAGCTGACCTTACCGGGCGTCTGCTTGGAATTGAGTCGGCATTTTTTTGTGTCATATACAAAATTCAGTATTAATTATCATTATCGGAGGTTTTACAGTAATGAGAGAAGAATGGACAAATTTTGCAGGTGGCAAATGGGAGTCCGACATTGATGTCAGAGACTTCATTCAGAGAAACTACACACCTTATGACGGCGACCAGTCTTTCCTTGAAGGTCCTACAGAAGCAACAGACAAGCTCTGGGGCGAGCTTAAGGAACTCCAGAAGGAAGAAAGAGCCAAGGGCGGCGTTCTTGATATGGAAACTGAGGTTGTAAGCGGCATCACAGCTTACGGCGCTGCATATCTTGATAAAGACCTTGAAAAGGTTGTAGGTCTTCAGACAGACAAGCCTCTCAAGCGTGCATTTATGCCTTACGGCGGCATCAAGATGGCTGAACAGTCATGTCAGATGTACGGCTATACTCCAAGCCCAAAACTCCACGAAATCTTTACAAAATATCACAAGACTCACAACCAGGGTGTATTCGATATTTACACTCCCGAGATGAAGCTTGCTCGTCACAACAAGATTCTTACAGGTCTTCCCGATACATACGGCAGAGGCAGAATCGTCGGTGACTACAGAAGAGTTGCTCTTTACGGTATTGACCGTCTTATCGAAGGCAAGAAAGAGGACTTTGCTGAAACAAATCGTCAGGGTATGAGAAGAGGCGACTTCCAGCTTCGTGAAGAAATCGCTGACCAGATTCGTGCTCTTAACGATATGAAGGAAATGGCACTTTCTTACGGCTTTGATATTTCACAGCCTGCTAAGAACGCTGCAGAAGCAGTTCAGTGGCTCTACTTCGGCTACCTTGCTGCCATCAAGACTCAGAACGGCGCTGCAATGAGCGTTGGCCGTGTATCAACATTCCTCGACATCTACATCGAGCGTGACCTTGAGAACGGTACACTTACAGAATCACAGGCTCAGGAACTTGTTGACCACTTTGTTATGAAGTGCCGTATGGTTAAGTTCGCAAGAATCGAGTCTTACAACCAGCTCTTCTCGGGCGACCCTGTATGGGCTACACTCGAAGTTGCAGGTCTTGGTATGGACGGCCGTTCAATGGTTACAAAGAACGACTACCGTTTCCTCCACACACTTGAGAATATGGGACCTTCACCTGAGCCAAACCTCACAGTTCTTTATTCTTCAAGACTTCCCGAGAACTTCAAGAAGTATGCTGCTCATATTTCAGTTACAACAAGCTCAATTCAGTACGAGAACGATGATGTAATGCGTCCTGTATGGGGCGATGATTACTCAATCTGCTGCTGCGTATCCGCAACACAGACAGGTAAGGAAATCCAGTTCTTCGGCGCAAGAGCTAACCTTGCTAAGTGCCTTCTCTACGCTATCAACGGCGGTGTTGATGAAAAGACAAAGATGCAGGTTGGTCCTGAATATACACCTATCACATCAGAGTACCTTGATTATGACGAAGTTATCAAGAAGTATGACACAATGATGGATTGGCTTGCTCACCTCTATGTAGGCACACTTAATATGATTCACTATATGCACGATAAGTACTACTATGAGGCAGCAGAAATGGCTCTTATTGATACAGATGTAAGAAGAACATTTGCAACAGGTATTGCAGGCTTCTCACATGTTGTTGACTCACTCAGCGCTATTAAGTACGCTAAGGTTAAGGTTATCCGTGACGAGGACGGCATCGCTGTTGACTTTGAAACAGAGGGCGACTTCCCAAGATACGGTAACAATGACGAGAGAGCAGATAAGATTGCCGTTGATCTTCTTAAGACATTTATGGCTAAGCTTAAGTACTGCCACACATACAGAGATTCAGAGCCTACAACTTCTATCCTTACAATCACATCAAATGTTGTTTACGGTAAGGCTACAGGTTCACTTCCTGACGGCAGAAAAGCAGGCGAGCCACTTTCACCTGGTGCTAACCCAAGTTACGGTGCAGAGAAGAGCGGTCTTCTTGCTTCACTTAACTCTGTTGCTAAGCTTCCTTATGAGTATGCACTTGACGGTATTTCAAATACTCAGACAATCAACCCGGGTGCTCTCGGCCACAACGATGACGAGCGTGTTGACAACCTCGTAAATGTTATGGACGGCTACTTTGATCAGGGTGCACACCACCTCAATGTAAATGTATTCGGTACAGAAAAGCTTATCGACGCTATGGAGCATCCTGAGAAGGAAGAGTACGCTAACTTCACAATCCGTGTATCGGGTTATGCTGTTAAGTTCATCGACCTTACAAGAGAGCAGCAGCTGGATGTTATTGCCAGAACCTGCCACGACAGAATGTAATGTCGGATAGCACTGTTAAAGGCTATATCCACTCAATAGAAACTTTTGGCTCTGTTGACGGTCCGGGTGTTCGATTCGTAATTTTTGTGAGCGGATGTGCAATGCGTTGCCAGTTCTGCCACAATCCCGACACTTGGAAGCACGATGAAAACACCGTGCAGTACACCGCTGACGAGTTGCTTAATAAAGCGCTTGCATACCGCCCCTATTGGAAAAATAAGGGCGGTATCACAGTAAGCGGCGGTGAGCCTCTTTTGCAGATTGACTTTATGCTCGATTTGTTTAAAAAGGCGAAGAAGAAAGGTATCAATACCTGTATTGACACAAGCGCCAATCCGTTTACAACAGAAGAGCCGTACTATTCAAAGTGGAAAGAGCTCATGGAATATACGGATTTGCTGTTGCTTGATATAAAGCATATCGACAACGAACAGCACAAAATCCTTACAGGACAGCCAAACACCAATATTCTTGAAATGGCAAGACAGCTTTCCGATATGGGCAAGCCCGTATGGATAAGACATGTTCTTGTGCCTGAAAGAAACGATAAGGACGAGTATCTTTTCAGACTTGCCGACTTTATTCACTCACTCAAGAATGTTGAGCGTGTCGAAGTTCTTCCTTACCACACCCTCGGTGTGTACAAGTGGAAAGCACTCGGCTATGACTATCCTCTCGAGGGCATTGAGCCCCCGACAAAAGAGCGTGTTAAGAATGCGGAAATGATTCTTAACGGCGAAAAAACAAGAGATTAATTTCTTATATAACAACGGCAGTACCGATTTTTTTGGTACTGCCGTTCTTTCTGCAAAATGGGCGGATAATTTGTATTAATAAGCAAAATTATGTGTTGCAATACAAACATGATTTTGCAACGATTAACGGCAACTAAAATATGCAGTAATGTGCAGTTGCCTATTGCAAAATTTGTAAAAAAGATATAAAATAGAATCAAACAAAAAAATATGGCTTTTTCGCTACATTATATCAATTATGAAAGAGGTGCCAGAAATGGATAAAAACAAAAAATTATTCTACACAATTATCGGTGCAGTTTCTGCACTTGCGGCTGCCGTGGCAGCACTTCTCGCTTTAAAAAAGCACAGATGTGCAGAACAGAAGCTTATTGAGGAAATTGACGATATTGTTTCCGAAAAAGAGCCCGAAGAGGTTGCAAATGAAGAACCGCAGGCAGAAGTTACAGCCGATGAGCTTGCCGAGGAAGAATAATCAGCGGCTCGCCGTAGTATTCATATGCAATATAAATTTGTGTCCCATGCCGGAATGTAGGGGTGGTGGCGAAGATAAATTTTGTAGCTTGGGTTCACGCTGTGAATATACAACGCAAGTCGGAAAATGTCTTCAAACCTGTGATATGCCGAAAAATTCAGCTTCGGTTTGCAGTTCCTCATAGTTTTCTGCATACCGACAAGAGTTTCCATATCCGCCCCCTCGACATCGGCTTTAATATAGCCTGCCGCCATTCCGCAGAGAATCGTATCGACTGTCGCAACCTTTGTTGCAACGCCCTTGTCGGCAATCGCACTGTTGCGGCCTGCCTTGTTGTTGAATATAAGCTCCGTGTTTTTACTGTATGAGCCGAGCTGCCAAAGCGACACATTCGCCATACCCTTGCAATGAAGCTTCAGCTTTTCAAAATTTTTTGCGTTTGGTTCAAAGGCAATTATACGCTTGTACTTGCCGTTTGTGTAGTGCAGAAATTCGTCAATCGTGTCGCCGTTGTATGCGCCGAGGTCAACATAGCTTTCGTTTTCACCGAGATTCAGAATATTGCCGAAAGCCTCGTCCTTGTCGGTTGTAACAGGGGGGAGGAGGTCAATTCTGCCGGTGAAGTAGAATTTCAGAATGTTTTCGTAAACCTCTTTTGAAAGGTCGTCGGCAAGCAGACTGTACGCACTTTCAATTTGCTCTTTATTTTCGGTAATAAAATCACCGTCAAAAAGTCTGTCGCCAAAAACAGGAACAGAGGGGACAAGCGTTTCGTGCTTTTCGGAAATTTTCGTAATGTGTGCCATAACATCCGGCAGTTGGCTTGCAAAGCAGAGGGCGATAATAACATCACCTAATTCTGCCTCAACATCGGAAAGCTTTTTAACCGTAAAACCGTGGAATTTTTGACCGCGCACGAAATCGTCGCTTGCAATAACGGCAGACACTTTAATTCCGTAACGGTCAAATGCGGCAAGAACCTTATCAGCACCGTCACCCATTCCGTAAAGCACAACAGGCTTTGCGGAATTTTTTAGTTGTTCCCATACAGATATTTCATTTTTTAAAAGTTCGGTTATATTAAACATAAGAATACTCCAATTAGTGTATATGGCATTGTAATTGTTTGCAAAAAGAGTAAAAAAAACGCCCACCCTATTGGGTGGACACTTTATGTGTTGGCATCTCCCTATTTTTCCGGGCCGTCACCAGCCAAGTATCTTCGGCACCACTGAGCTTAACTTCTGTGTTCGGTATGGGAACAGGTGGACCCTCAGCGTCATCAACACCAACTTATTAACTTTTGTTTCTCTCTCGAGAACAGTATTGATTATACTACGGGCTGCACCAAATGTCAACACTTTTTTAAAAAAAATTTAAAAATTCTTTTAAAACCTTGAAAAGCCCGTATTTATCCCGATTTATCGCCGTTTTAACCGTCATTGAAACAGGTATATACTTGATGCGGTGAAAAATTATACATATTTTGTCACAATAAAGTGTAAAAAATAGGTTGCCGCAGTTTTTCGTAAATTATTGACTAAACGGATAAAAATGTGTACAATTAAATAGATTAGAATAGATTGGGATGTTTAGAATGAATAATGTAAATAAGTGTAAAATGCTTTTGTCATCACTCTCTGTATTCAGAGGTATAATGAACAGAAGCGTTCCGAAAGCCTTTTATGAACTTTTGCTTTCGCTTGACAAAAAGCCTGAGGAATTTCTCGGTGCATACGGCAAGCTTTGCTCAATGCTTTGCGAAAGAGGCTGTGCGGATAAGTTCGCATTTGCAATCAGCGAAACGGCTCTTTTTGACGATAACTGTTTTGCCCGTGCCGCAACAGCAGGCAAGCAGAACGAGCTGCCCGAAAATGTTATCTCTGCTGTAAAGACAGACTGTGACGCTATTTTAACGGCCGCAGAGCTCACTTCGGACGAGGTGCTTGAAGCATATGCCTATGCCGACAAAATCAAAGAACTTATTCCGATTCTCCCAAAGTGGCAGACAGGCAAGTGCGCTCCGTGTTTTGACGGATTTGACGGTTCACTTGACAAGCTTTCTGCTTATTATAAGGAAAACGGCTGCGGAATGTTTGCCCGTTATAAGGCATTCATTTGGCGTGACGGTGACATTCAGCCTGTTGAGCATCCTGACAAAATTGATATGGATACATTCACAGGATATGAGCGTCAGAGAAGTCAGGTTGTAAACAACACACTTTCATTTATTCAGGGCAAGAGCTGTAACAACTGTCTGCTTTACGGTGATAAGGGTACAGGTAAAAGTTCAACAGTCAAGGCAATTGCAAACGAGTTCCGCAAAGACGGACTCCGCATTGTTGAAATGCCCAAGGACAGACTTATTGACTTTCCGCTCCTTGTTGACAAGATTGCCGCTCTTCCGCTTAAATTCATTATATTTATTGATGATCTTTCGTTCCAGCATCAGGATCAGAGCTACACAACCCTTAAAGCCGTGCTTGAGGGCGGACTTGCGGCTCGTCCCGATAATGCGTTGATTTATGCAACATCAAACCGCAGACACCTTGTTAAGGAAAGCATTTCAGACAGAACTCACACAGTTGACGATATAAATGTTCGTGATAATATGCAGGAAAGCCTTTCACTTTCAGACAGATTCGGTCTTGCGGTTTGTTACACAGTTCCCTCAAAGAACGATTTCCTTGAAATTGTATATTCACTTGCCGAGCAGAGAGGTGTTAAGATGACTCATGAAGAGCTTGCCCTCGGTGCTGAGCAGTTTGCACTTTCAAGAGGCGGTCGTTCGCCAAGATGTGCAAGACAGTATGTTGAATCACTGTTTTGCTGATAAACCGGAGGTAGTTTATGAAAACAAAAATAATTTCAATTGCGCTTGCAGTTGTTACAATGCTTTCGGCAGTTGCTCTTTTGAGCGGCTGTTCTGACGGAGAGTACCCCGTTGAGGTGGCAAATCTTACGATTGAAAGCCAACCGGAGAACATTGTTGTTCTTGATGCACCTACAGCCGATATTCTCATCGCCACAGGCTATGACAGATACATTGTCGGCAGAAGTGACGAGGTTGACCAGAAGTCAATTGATGTTGCTCCGAGTATGGGTTCAAGCGAAAAGCCTGATGCCGACAAGATTATAGAGGCAGGCGCAGACCTTGTTTTTGCAGGTCCGACAATTGATGATGATGTAAAGAAGAAACTTCAGGACAAGGGTATTCAGGTCATCAAAATGTCACACGGTGACACACCAAAGCAGGTTGAAACAAACTATATAACGATCAGCAAGATTTGCGGCGGTACAAAAACAGGTGCAAAGCAGGGAGAAGATACCTACAACGACTTGCTTGACAAGATGAACAACTACAAACAGCAGGTCAACAACAGAAATTCGGGAATTCTTGACACAGTATGTTACCTTTACACAGAAGATGACCAGCTGAGGATTATGTCAAACGGAACATACGGCGATATGCTTCTCGGCTACACAGGCGCTGTTAATGTTGCCGTAAATATTACAGACAACACTGTTGATGTTGCAACTCTCAGGGTTGCTAACCCTAACTTTGTATTTTACGCAGATGACGCAACTCTTCAGAAGATTAAGAGTGACGCAACACTTGCAAGTCTCGGTGCGGTAAAGGACGGCAAAATCCTTGAGGTTTCGCTTAAAGAAATGTCACGCCCCGGTGACACATCTCTTGAGGCACTTGAAAAAATGGTCTACTTTATGTATCCCGACCTCAAGCCAAAGTCAGCAACAGCTGAAACAACCCAACCTGCAAAGGATTCATCTGCATCGAAAACTACCGCAACAACAGCCACAACGGCAACTCAGGCGGCAACGGCTGCAAACAGCTCAAAGTCGGTTGCGGATAAATACAAGCTTACCATTACATCCGACCTTTCACTCAAGCCTGAAGATGAAAATGATACGGTAAAGGCTATGCAGCTTCGCCTTTATAACATCGGCTACATCACCGATAAGGACAATGTAACAGGCTATTACGGTGAGGTTACATCCGAAGCGGTTAAGAAATTCCAAAAGCGGAACGGCTTGAAAGAAACAGGTACAGCCGATAACGCAACACTTGTATTGCTCTTTGACAGCAGTGCCAAGAAAGCAAAATAATTCAAATTGAAAGTTGAAAATTGAAAATGTAAAATTATAGTCGGGAAGACAGTTTGCAAAATGCAAAACATTGTCTTCCCGACTGTTTTTTATATGTGATTTACCGCTACAATTAAACCTTAACATTACGGTGGTACACCGTTAAAAAAGTTCGGGGTGCATTCGGCTGTAGTGGAAAATGTACTGCTGGGCGATGCCTGCGTACTTGCCGAAATCGTCGCCTGTCATATTCGGGAACAGCTTTTCCATCGCTCTTTTCATCCACACATCAATCGGGAAAGCCTCGATTCTGTGCATACCGAAAAGCAGTGTGCAGTCGGCTACCTTTTTGCCGACTCCTGTAATTTTCATAAGCTCCGCTCTGGCATCTTCATAGTCGAGCGTGAAACAGCTGTCAAGATTTACCTCGCCGTTTGCAACCTTTTGTGCCGCATCAATAATGTAGCGGTTGCGAAATCCTGCCCTGAGCGGTGCAAGGTCATCGGGCGAAAGTTTTGCAAGTGTTTCGGCTGTCGGGAACGCAAATTCGCTGTCGGCAAGCTGTGTGCCGAAGTTCTCGCACAAACGCTCAACAATACCCTTGATTCGCTTTATATTGTTGTTTTGCGAAATGATGAATGTGCAGAGTGCCTCAAAAGGCTCTTGCCTTAAAATCCTTATGCCGGGGGCATACTTTGCCGCCTCGTTCAGAACGGGATGTATTGTGCTGATTTCTTCACGGATTTTTCCGTAATCAAGCGAAAAGTCAAAGTAGCTGTACCAAATATTTTTGAAATCGTCAGCCGTTGCGTTTTCAATGTACATATCCGTGTTGTCAAGGCTTACGCTGACGCTTTTGCCGTAAGCAACACCGTGGAATGAACCGTCAGCCTGCGGCTTCCAACGAAAGCTTTGACCGCAGTCAAGCGTCTGTGCAAGGTCAAGGTCATGCACATCGGTTATTTTGATTTTGTTGTCGAGTTCAATACATTCCATAATTTTCACCGCCGAAATTTTCTTAATAAAGTATATCACATTCGGGCAAATTATGATATACTTTATTTAAAATGGAAAATTGAAAATTGAAAATGGAAAATGAATGTCGGGAAGATAGTTTGTTTGTAAAACAGATTTCAGTCCCGACTGTATTTCAGACAGGAACTCATTGAACGCAAGCCTTGATGAAACATTTTGTTTAAATACATATGTTTTGATATGATGAAAACGGTGTGTTATAACCACTACATTAACTCAAAAGGAGAATTATTGTGAAAGAAACTATCTGCACAATTCCGATTAACGATATATTTATGCCGAAATGCGGTTGTCCGTTCTGCCGAATGGAGAGTATGCTCGAAGAGCAGTATGTAAAGTTTATTACGGGCGACGCGATGATGGAGCCGAATATCAGGATTGAAACCAACAAAAAGGGCTTTTGCCACCGCCATTTTTCGCAGATGTTTGAAAGAGGTCAAAAGTTGCCGAATGCACTCATTCTCGAAAGCCATCTTCAGGAAATTATCGACAACGATATGCCGAAAAAATTGAAGGGCAAGCCTGACAAAAAGCAGCTTGAAGTCATCAAAAAGCGACTTGATTCTTGCTATGTCTGCGACAGAATTGAGTGGGATATGCACCATTTTTGTGACACGATTTTTGTTGAGTGGGCAAAAGGCGAGGAGTTTCACAAGCTGTACAACGAACAGCCGTTTATCTGCCTTAAACACTACGATTTTGTTATGAATGTCGCAACTCAAAAGAGCAAATTGCCGTCAAAACTTTTGCCGCAGTTCTATGCCGAAACAGCGGCACTCACAAAGAATTACCTTGTGTCACTCAAAGATGACATAACATATTTTTGTTCAATGTTCGATTATCGCAACCAAGGCAAGGACTGGGGCACTTCAAAGGATTCAATCGAAAGAAGCATTGAATTTTTAACAGGAGAAAAACCGTAACCGGCGAGCCGCCGTTCCCCGTTCGTAAAGACAGTTTTATTTGGGCGAGAGTGTAGATGCCCGAGCGGAAATTCTTCTAATTGAAAATTGAAAATGAAAAATTAAGGTCGGGAAGACAATTTGCAAAATAAAATGCAATGTCTTCCCGACTGTTTTATCAATATGGACTTTACTGTTTATTTATATGGCGAATACGGTTTGTCGCTACAATAGAAAACCATAATTGACTATTGTCACTAACTGCACTGCCAAACTGCCATTACTGCGTTGTAGTATTCTTCCGATAATATATTTTTGAGCAATGCTCTGTCATCTTCATTATTTGAATATGCGTTGCGAATGTTTTCGCCGACCTGCATTTCCACACCGTTATAGTTTAAAAACTGCTGTCTGAGCACTGACACGCTGTCAGCTGTCAACATATCAAGAGTGATTTTTTCCTTTAATTCCACGATAATTAACCTCCTTAGCCGATAATATAAGTAATAATTGCGTTGATTTTTTCGCCGTCTGCAA
>ENA-OPAH01000011-OPAH01000011.1-human-gut-metagenome-genome-assembly--contig:-NODE-11-length-175705-cov-22.220900_pt1 | contig 175705 bp, 141 predicted proteins | sample MGYA00241050_ERZ501416 | MGnify/ENA primary metagenome ERZ501416 (study PRJEB25962, sample SAMEA2042632) | human gut metagenome | biome: human gut; feature: human-associated habitat; material... | reverse complement strand
TCAGCGGAATGATTTCCTGCAGAAACAGTCAACGATGCTGGTGCGTGAAAACCAAACCATCTGTATTGAAGATCTGAATGTTAAGGGGATGATCCGGAATCATAAACTGTCAAAATCGATAGCGAGTGTTTCCTGGGCAAAATTTTTTGAAATGCTGGAATATAAAGCTGGCTGGTATGGAAATGAAATTCACAGAGTACCAACGATGTATCCGAGCAGTCAGACCTGCAGCTGTTGTGGCTACAGAAATCCACGGATAAAAAATCTGGGCATTCGTATCTGGGAGTGTCCCAAATGCCATGCGGTTCATGACCGGGATACGAATGCAAGTATCAATATTCTGAAAAAAGGACTGCAGATGCAGTCTGCATAAAGATAAAAACTGTACCGTAGGGCATACGGGAACAGTATAAATATAGCTTGTGGACACTGTGTAAGACATTGCAGTACCGTAAGGTGTTTGCCAATGCAGTAGTGGGAGAAGCAAGAATCCCCCTGCTTTAGCTGTGGGGAGTGTCAAACAGGTCTGCGCTATGAGGGTGGACGAATGGTGGATATGTACCGTACTCTGGACAGTATCCCGGTTCTTGCAAAAGCAGGCGGCATTCTGGTGATGACCGATGAGATCCGTGGAACAGAGGCGGAAAAAAATCCGGAAAGCCTGAATATCCGGGTATTCCCGGGTGCTGACGGAAGCTTCAGATTGTATGAGGATGACAACGAAACCTGTGCTTACGAAAATGGTGCCTGTGTATTTACGGAAATGGATTATAAGGAAAAGGATCAGGGAGTGTTTACCATTCATCCCGCACAGGGAAAAACAGAGCTGATCCCGGCAAAGAGAGCTTATACCGTGGAGTTCTGTAATTTTGCGAAAACAGGAACAGATACTGTGAAGGTTCTGGTTAACGGAGCAGAGACTGAGGCTGCTGTAAAATATGAAGAGAAGCTTCAGAAGATCTGTGTGGAAGTGGAAGCAGACACAGCGGCAGAGGTGCAGATCATACTCGCAGGAGAGGCAGCGGACAATCGTATAGAGAAACGTATCTTTGATTTCCTGAACCAGGCAGAGATCGGTTTTGTGCTGAAGGACAGATTATATCAGCTGATCACAGCCGGAAAGAATCTGCCGGTTCTTTTATCTGAGCTTCAGTCCATGGAGCTGGACAAGGATCTTTACGGAGCACTGATGGAGATACTGACTGCGTAAAACATGAATAAAATCGCGTTTCCAAACCATACTATCATTATTATCAAAAGAAAGGATGATCATAATGATATTAAAGGAAAAAGAACGCACAGTGATCCAGGATCTTCAGACACAGGAAAAAAGCTGCATTGAAAAATACGGAAAATACGCACAGCAGGCCAGGGATCCGGAGCTTAAAAGCTTATTTCAGACTCTTCAGAAAAAAGAGCAGGAGCATTACGATTCCCTGAGCCAGGTGCTTTCCGGTACAGTTCCACAGGTAAACTGTAATGACAGTGACGGCCGTGATTACCAGCCAAAGGCTGCTTACACATCGGTGATGTCCTCAGAGGATAAGGAACACGATGCTTTTCTTGCAACAGACTGTATCGGAACAGAAAAGCTGATTTCCGGAGAATACAACTCGGATGTTTTTGCTTTTGAAGACAGTGATGTGAGGAAGCTTCTGGCTGATATCCAGGTGGAAGAGCAGAACCATGCGGAGATGCTTTACAAATATAAGACTGCGAACGGAATGTTCTGATATATAAAAAAGGGAGGATTTCAGTAATGGAATTCTTCCTTTTTTTATTATATAATCAGGAGAACAGCAGGGAGAAATACTTTCCTGCAAAGAGAGGAGAAATAAATATGAAGGGAACCAGCTGCGAATACTGTGCAAACTATACATATGATGAAGAGTGTGACGAATATTACTGTGATGTCAATCTGGATGAGGATGAATATTATCGTTTTGTGAGCAGTGATTACAAGGAATGTCCGTATTATCGTTCCGGAGATGAATATAAGGTGGTACGTCATCAGATGTGACACAGAGTAACGGAAAAAACAGAGCAGAAAATAAGGTGATAAGATAAATGCAGGTTTTCCACGAAAAGGAATGCGAGTTTTGTGGAAAATCTGCATTTTGATGTTTTGATATGTGCAAAAGGCTTCAAATTTGTAAAAATTAGCGTGTTTACATTTGAAAAAAATATCTTTATAATAAAAATATTGGTCTGACAGGTGGAACCTTTATACCATCCAGACGATGATAATGCTACAGGATTTTGTCTGAGACAAAATTTCGGGTAAGCGTCTGACAGACTTATAATAGATTTTTTGATTTGACGGAGGATGTGACAGATTGGATATTATAAAGAAATTCGGGGATATGGTGGGAGAGAAATCCATCAGGGATCCGGAAAAAGCACGAAAACTTCTTCTCACTGGATACCGGCTTCAGGAAAAACGTCTGCAGCTTTTTCCTGACAGGAAGCTTCCGGCTTCGGGACAGTATGTAGCCCGTGTAGTCATGCAGAATATTATCAAAGCCCTTGCAAAACCGGACGATACCGCGCTTGTGAGCATTTTTGTACCGGGAGAGCTTCTGACAGCAGCAGGGATCACTCCGTATTCCGTGGAGGCAATGTCCTGCTTCATCGCCGGAACCAGATGTGAGCAGGCATTTCTGGCACAGACGGAATCAGAGGGCTTTCCGGAAACCATGTGCTCCTATCACAGAGTTTTTTTGGGAGCGTCCATGACAGGATTGGTACCGAAGCCCAAATGTACCATCTACACAAACCTTGCCTGCGATGGAAACATGATGACGTTTCCTTATCTGAAACAGAAATATCAGATCCCGGGCTTTTATATTGACGTACCCTATGAAAAAAATCAGGATTCCATCAGCTATGTTGCAGATCAGCTCCGCGAGCTGAAGAAATTCCTGGAGGATGTAGGCGGGAAAAAAATCTCCGAGCAGTCGGTACAGCGTGCAGTTGCCAACAGCAATGAAGCGGCCTCCTATTACAGCAGCCAGCTTGCCCTCAGAAAGGATCACGATCCGGTGACTTCCCTGACAAATGAGCTGTATGCGATCTTTATGTGTCATCTTCTGGCGGGCTCAGAGGAATCCCTGAAATATACAAAAATGCTTCTTGAGGATGTGAAGAAGGCACCAAAGGGGGAAGGTCTTCATATTTTGTGGATGCATATGATGCCGTTTTTGCAGGAGCCGGTAAAGGATGTATTTAATTACAGCCAGAACGTGCATATCCGTGCCTGTGATTTTGTTGCAGACGGTTTTCAGCGGATGCAGGCCTCGGATCCTTATGAGGCCCTTGCGGAAAAAATGGTCAACTGCATTTACAACGGAAGTGTGAAGCAGAGGATCCGGCGTGCCCAGGAGCTGGCGAACCTTACAGAGGCAGACGGCGGGATCCTTTTTGCGCATTGGGGCTGCAAGGGAACCATCGGAGCTTCCAGCCTGATCAAAAATTCTCTGGAAAATGCAGGACTTCCAACCATGGTCCTGGACGGTGACGGCTGTAACCCGGCCAATTCCAGTGACGGCCAGGTATCCACACGACTTCAGGCATATCTGGAAATGCTGTCAGAAGGTAAGGAGGAAAAACGGTCATGATACATTACGTCTGTAAATATACACCGCTGGAGCTGTTTAAGGGCTTTGGCGAGGAATGTGCGGTTCTTGAGGAAATGCCGGAGAATTTTGAGCTTTCGGACCAGATCGCCCATGCTAATCTCTGCGGCTTCGGAAAATCTGTGATCCAGGCAGTGCTGGAGGGAAAGGTAGAGCAGCTTGTTCTTGTTAACTGCTGTGATTCCATGCGCCGTGTGTACGACATTGTGGAAAGTACCGGTAAATGTAAATTTCTGTACATGCTGGACATGCCTCATGAGGATAACGACTGTGAAAAGGTGAAGCTTGCCCAGGGCATCCACCGTCTGAAGAAAGCTTATGAGAAATTTTCGGGGAAAACCTTCGACAGAAGTGGATTTCTGAATGCTTTTTCCCATGAGCCTGTGGATAACCAGCCGTATATCGGTGTTCTGGGTGTCCGTGTCAGCGGCATCCTGGAAAAAATGATCCGGGATAATATCCGCATGGATGTGGAAAACCTGACCTGTACAGGTGGAAGACGTCTTGCAGTGATCCGTGAGGAGCTGGAAAAAATGGAAGACGATGCCATGTTCCTGGCTTATGCGGATGCACTTCTTTCCCAGATGCCCTGCTTCCGTATGAACAACAGCACCCGAAGAAACCGGCTGTATCTGGATCCGAACCTGAAGGGGATCATTTATCATACTATTAAATTCTGCGACTATTACGGATTTGAGTATGCAAGTATCAAGCGTGATATCAAGGTTCCGCTTCTGAAGATCGAGACAGATTTTACAAGCCAGAGTGCAGGACAGCTCCTTACCAGAGTGCAGGCTTTTGCGGAGACCCTGGAAGGCTCTGAGGATATGGACCCATCAAAAGGAATCAGCGAGGAGATAAGGAAAAAAATGGAATCAGGAGTTTATTATGTGGCAGGGATCGACAGCGGTTCCACAAGTACGGATGTTGTGATCCTAGATAAAGACGGAAAAATTAAATCGACCATGATCATTCCCACAGGCGGCGGCGCTATGATGAGTGCAGAGAAGAGCCTGGAGATGGCCGTGGAAAAAGCAGGGATCAGGAAAGAAGATATCGTGCGTATCGTTACTACCGGATATGGACGTGCCTATATTGACAGTGGTGATGACAGTATCACAGAGATTACCTGTCACGCAAAGGGCGCCCATTATCTGAATCCGAATGTGCGTACAGTTATCGACATCGGCGGTCAGGATATCAAGGCGATCAGCATTGACGAGAACGGTGCGGTAAAAAATTTCCTGATGAACGATAAATGTGCAGCAGGAACCGGACGATTCCTGGAAATGATGGCCCGTACTCTTGGACTTTCCCTGGAGGAGATGAGTACCCGTGGCCTGGAGTGGAAAGAGAACGTAGTGATCTCAAGCATGTGTACTGTATTTGCAGAGTCCGAGGTAGTTTCCCTGGTTGCCCAGAATAAGGACGTGGCAGATATCATCCATGGTCTGAATGTATCTGTTGCTTCCAAGGTAGGAGCTCTTGCAGCCCGCCTTGGCAAAAAGAATCCGGGAGAATACATGATGACCGGTGGTGTTGCCAGAAATAAAGGTATCATCCAGGCATTGGAGGAGAAGCTGGGAGCGAAGCTTTATATCTGTGATGAGGCACAGCTTTGTGGTGCGCTTGGTGCGGCACTGTTTGCTTATGAGAAGTGTAATGCGGCACGGTGATCAGATCAGACAAATTGCCTGCGCAGTGAATGCAGAGTGTGAATATCCTTTTGGTCAAGGGCGGCGTGCCCACTCACTGGGCGAACAGCCACAGTTCTTTCGGAAGTACCGGCTGAAGTGGGAGAGATTTGAAAATCCGCACAGTAGAGCCACCTGTTGAACAGGCAGAGCTTCGTTGGTGAGCAGATTTTTGGCTTTTTCCAGACGGAGCAGATTCAGGTCAGCATGAGGGGTGCTGTCAAAAAAATTCCGGTAACAGGAATAAAACTGACTTTTTTCGAGATTAGCCATGGCGCAGAGCTTTTCTGTTGTCCATGGCTTTTCGTAATTTGTAAGCATTTCCAGACGGATTTTTTGGAACAGGCTGCAGAGCTCCGAGTCTGCAGACTTGCCTGTATCTGTACTGCGGAGTTCCCGTGAGGCTGTGATCATCAGCTGGCAGAGCAGGGCATACTCGTAGTCCCGGGAAAAAACTTCTCTGTTCAGATATTCATGCTGCAGCTTCTGGATACAGTGATCGATCTCCTGGCAGTCACTGGGGTAAAAAATTTCGTTGCAGGGAAGTCCGAACCGTTTTGCCAGGTTTTCTCCGCAGGAAAAATGGACATAACTGTTCCGAAATTTTCGCACAGCCTGATAATGCTGGGGATTTCCCGGAATATAAAAGATGCAGGCATTATCCCGGGTGACAGTAAGCTGACCGCCCAGATAAACCTTCATTGGTGTTTTAAATAAAAGAAAAAGAAAATCTCCGCTTCCCTCCGGTCGGAAAATCCTGTCGTAATCGGAGTTGGAACGGTTGTATTCGCAGAAATTTAAGGTGAAATCCATGAAAATGCTGCGCTCCTTTCATTACGTAGATCAGACAATCCGACTGTGGCATTGTAAAGAACTTTCTGTCTGGAAGTATAAAGTAAAGTGACAGAGGGACGTCCGTCTGGTAAGACTGTCTTTACGATAAATCTTACCGGAAAAAAAGTCAACTGTTTCGGAAGATAATCACTGGTATGGATAGAACAGGATGGTAAAATGAAACATAGAAACGGTTGATTTCCGATCTGTCTGAGAGTGTGTGAGCGAACAGAGGCGTAAGAGCCTGTATATGGCGGAATCGGAAACAGAGTCCAATGCAGTGGCAGGCAGAAAATAATAATTTACAGGAGGATTTTTACAATGAAAAAAGCGCAGATCATCGTGGACAAATATTTCCTCACCGGAAAAACAGACAAAAGGATCTATGGTTCCTTTATAGAACATCTCGGACGTGCGGTTTATGAGGGGATTTATCAGGAAGGCAGCCCCCTTTCTGATGAGCAGGGATTTCGGAAGGATACTCTGGAACTGGTAAGGGAGCTTCAGGTACCGATCGTTCGTTATCCGGGCGGAAATTTTGTATCCGGATTCCGTTGGGAGGATAGTGTCGGGCCGAAAACTCAGCGTCCGTCCAGACCGGAGCTGGCCTGGGGTGTCATCGAGACAAACCAGTTTGGACTCAATGAGTTTGTGGACTGGTCCAGAAAAGCCGGCAGCGATGTGATGATGGCAGTAAACCTGGGAACAAGAGGACCGGAGGATGCGAAAAATCTTTTGGAATACTGTAACTTTAAGGGTGGTACCTATTACAGTGATCTCCGTAAAGCTCACGGCTATGAACAGCCGCATGATATCAAATTATGGTGTCTCGGAAACGAGATGGACGGTCCGTGGCAGATGGGACATAAAACTGCGGCAGAGTACGGAAGAGTTGCAGCAGAGACTGCCCGCCTGATGAAATTTATGGATCCGGAGGTTGAGACTGTTGCATGCGGAAGCTCCAGTCTGGAAATGCCTACCTTTGGCTCCTGGGAGTATACGGTTCTTGACGAGGCTTACGATCAGGTGGATTATCTTTCCCTGCATCAGTACTATGGAAATGCATCGGGAGACACTGCCGATTTTCTGGCAAGCTCCAAGGGCATGGATGATTTTATCTCAGGAGTGGTTTCCATCTGCGATGCTGTAAAAGCAAAGAAGCATGGAAAAAAACAGATCAATCTTTCCTTCGACGAGTGGAACGTATGGTACCACAGCAATGAACAGGATAAAAAACTGGAAAAATGGGTACAGGCGCCCCATCAGCTGGAGGATGTTTATAACTTTGAGGATGCACTTCTTGTGGGAAGCATGTTGATCACACTTCTCCGTCATGCAGATCGTGTAAAGATCGCCTGCATGGCACAGCTGGTAAATGTTATTGCGCCGATCATGACATCCGATACAGGCGCATGGCGTCAGACGATCTTTTATCCGTATATGTTGACAAGTGTGTTTGGAAGAGGAACCGTCCTTAATACACAGGTTCTCACACCGGTATACGAGAGCAAAACTTATGGCGAAGCGCCATATCTGGATTCTGTGTGTGTCTGGGATGAGGAAAAGGATACGCTGACGATCTTTGCAGTGAATAAGAGTCTGGATGAGGATATGGAAGTTTCCTGTGACTTGAGACAGTTTGAGGGATATAAGATCGTAGAGCATATTGTACTCAATAATGACGATCTTCAGGCAGCCAATACAGAGGCTCAGCCGGAGAATGTAGTTCCTGTAAAAGCCAGTGCAGAGTGCTCGAAGCTGGACGGCGGAAAACTGGAAGCAGTTTTTGCAAAACACAGCTGGAATATGATCCGTCTTGCGAAATAAGGGCCGGTGAAGTATAGTAAAAGCAGTTACAGAAAATGTAAATCATGCTACATTATGGGAGGTCTTTTTTATGTACACACCTGCAAAGGAACGCTACGAAACTATGGAGTACAACCGCTGCGGTGAAAGCGGCCTGATGCTTCCGAAGGTGTCTCTTGGATTATGGCATAATTTCGGAGATACTTCTGATTATGAAAACATGAAGCAGCTGTGCTTTACAGCTTTTGACAATGGTATCACACAGTTTGACCTTGCCAATAATTACGGACCTGCCTATGGAAGTGCGGAACGGAATTTCGGCAAGATCCTGAAAGAAGAACTGATGCCATACCGTGATGAGCTGATCATCACAACAAAGGCAGGCTATGATATGTGGGAAGGCCCTTATGGAAACTGGGGCAGCCGCAAGTATCTTCTGGCGAGCCTTGACCAGAGCCTGAAGCGCATGGGTCTGGAATATGTGGATATTTTTTACCATCACAGAATGGACCCGGAGACTCCGCTTGAGGAGACTATGGGGGCGCTGGCAACAGCGGTTCAGCAGGGCAAGGCCCTTTATGTGGGACTTTCCAATTATGATGGAAAAACCTTAAGCCAGGCGGCAGCGATCCTGAAGGATCTGAAATGTCCCTTTGTGATCAACCAGAACCGGTATTCCATTTTTGACAGAACTGTGGAAGAAAACGGTCTCAAGAGAACCACCGGCATTTTGAAAAAAGGTCTGATCACCTTTAGCCCTCTTGCTCAGGGACAGCTGACAGACCGTTACCTGAACGGGATCCCGGAGGACAGCCGTATCCGCAAAGATGGAAGATTCCTTAAGGAAAGTGTGCTGACGCCGGAGCGTCTGGATCAGATCCGGAGACTGAACGATCTGGCAGCCCAGCGTGGAGAGAAGCTGGCTGATATGGCGCTTGGCTGGCTGCTTCAGCATAAGGAAGTTACCAGTGTTCTGATCGGAGCTTCCAAGCCGCAGCAGATCCTTGATAATGTGAAAGCGATCCACTGTGCACCGTTTACAGCTGAGGAGCTGCGTCTGATCGACGAGATCTCAAAATAAGATTTATATACTTCCTGTTTTACTATGAAAAGTAGTGAAGCAGGGAGTTTTTTATGTCGAAATAATTGTTTAACTGAATCAGGAAAGTCTCCGGGTTACTGTTCACTGGTAATATTCCGCGAGGTGTTTTTTGTGAGCGAAGGTCACAGAAAACCCGAGACATACCGCGCGAATTTATGCGATTAGCATAAATTCTGTGCATCGCGAAGCGTGTTGCTGAGAACGGAGTGAACAGTAACGTCTCCGGCGGGAGTGCAAAGAGCAATAAGCAGTGGAGGTTTGACAACGGGATAGGTGTGTGCTATATTGAAAAACAGAAAAGAAAAGAGCCAGCGGGAGCTTGTGTGACAGGCTGAGAGGAAGATAGATCTTCGACCGTACCTGATTTGGGTAATGCCAACGGAGGGATTGTGATCTGAGAGCGTGTCTCCGTGGAGTTTGCCATGGGATGCGCTCTTTTCGGATGCAGGAATGGAACTGGAATGGTCTGACAATGTGGGGATATGAAAGTGACAGAGACTGCATGTGGAGCTTCTGCGGCGAGCGGGCAGGAAGGGGAGCGCCTTAATGTCTGGCAGGAGAGTGATATTCCGGAGGATTTTTCCGGAAGGATCATGTAAGCGATGGGAATCCGTGTTTTCGGAGTGAGAGGAAGTAAGGGAACTTCGACCGCCAAAATCTAAGGGCAGACTGTAGCAGACGGGAAGCTTTTGCCCGGATCTGACAGGGCTCTGCCTGATATTTCAGGGAGGAAAAACACTATGGAAAAACAAAGGATGCACACGCTTCGTATGGTAATGCTGGCAATGATGGTTGCGATCGGTGTCGTTATTTCACCGATCCTGAGGATTGAGGGAATGTGCCCCACGGCGCATCTTGTCAATATCGTATGCTCGGTTCTGATGGGACCGTGGTATTCCCTTCTCTGTGCGACCATGATCGGCGTGATCCGTATGATGTTTATGGGAATCCCGCCACTTGCACTGACCGGTGCAGTATTTGGCGCATTTCTTTCAGGTGTGTTCTACAGACTTTCCAAAGGTAAGATCATCTGCGCGGTGATCGGTGAGATCTTTGGAACAGGTATCATCGGATCCATGGTTTCTTATCCGGTGATGGCATTCCTGATGGGAAGAGGCGGACTGACAGCATTTTATTATACGCCGATGTTCCTTGCAGCAACCACAATGGGAGGATGTGTTGCCTATATTTTCCTGAAGGCTCTGAGTAAAGCAGGTCTTCTGGTGAAATTCCAGGCAGCTTTGGGTTCAAAAACATATGAGACAAAGAATTTTACAACTGCGAAAGCGAATTAAAGAAGAAAAGCCGCTGATCCATTGCATCACCAATCCGATCTCGATCCATGACTGTGCCAACGTGGTCCTTGCAGTAGGTGCAAGGCCGATCATGGCGGAGCATCCGGCAGAGGTGACAGGTATTACGGCATCGGCTGGTGCGCTGATGCTGAATCTCGGGAATATTACCGATGCCAGGATCGAGTCAATGAAGCGTTCTATGAGAACAGCGATGGAAAATAAGATCCCGGTTCTTCTGGATCTGGTAGGGGTTGCCTGCAGTGATCTCAGGCTGGATCTGGCGAAGGAGCTTTTGAGCATCGGCCATGCGGCAGTGCTGAAGGGAAATATGTCAGAGCTTCTGGCTGTTTCCGGGCTGCCGTCTCATGCGATCGGAATCGATGCGGGGGCGCAGGATGCCCTGACTGCGGAAAATATGGAGACTGTCAGTGAGGTGCTGAGGGCTTTTTCAAGGAGTAATCAGGCAATCGTGCTGGCTACCGGGAAACAGGATTTTGTTACGGATGGTGAACGGGTTGTTCTGGTACAAAATGGCAGTGCGGCGCTGTCCGGGATCACAGGAACCGGCTGTATGGTCGGTGCACTGACTGCGGCGTTTTTGCCGGGGTGCGAAGATAATATTGCGAAAGAGATGACGGATAGTATAGAGGCAGGTGTCTGGTCTGGCGTTGAGATGGAATTAAATGGGAGATCCGGGAATTATCTGGCTGCGGCAGTGCTTGGTACTGCACTTATGGGTATCGCCGGCGAGGAAGCGGAGAAGATTTCCCGCGGTCCGGGAAGCTTTCAGGTAAATCTGCTGGATGAGATCTATGGGCTTTCGGATCGACAGCTGCTGGATCTGTTGAAGATTGAAATGTACTGAAAAAGAGGGGATTAGGATGGATAGAAAAGATTTGGATGTAACGTTGTATCTGGTGACGGATAGTTCTTATCATACGGAGGAGTCTTTGCTCCGTACGGTTGAGGAGGCTTGTAAGGGTGGTGTGACTCTGGTCCAGCTTCGCGAGAAGAATAAGGGTGGACGGGAGTATCTGGATAAGGCTTTTAAGGTGAAGGAGATCACAGATCGTTACAATGTGCCGCTGATCATTGATGATCGTGTGGATGTGGCGCTGGCCTGTGATGCGGCTGGTGTGCATGTTGGAGCTTCTGATATTCCGGTTGCTGTGGCAAGGAAGCTGATGGGACCGGATAAGATCGTGGGGGCTACTGCCAAGACGGTGGAGGCTGCTGTGAAGGCTTATGAGGATGGTGCGGATTATCTTGGTGTGGGGGCGATTTATCCTACCACTACTAAGGTTGTGACGATCCTTACCAAGGTTTCTACGTTGAAGGATATCTGTGAGGCGGTTCCGATTCCGGCGGTTGCGATCGGGGGATTGAATGCCGGGAATATGGATGTGCTTGAGGGTGCCGGTATGAGTGGTATGGCGGTTGTTTCTGCGATCATGAAGGCGGAGGATCCGAAGAAGAATGCGCGGGAGCTGAAGGAGAAGATTGTTGCTTTGATGGGAAAGTGATTTAGGAAATGAATGGAGAGCAGTGGTGGATTTGAGGTTCATTGCTGTTCTTTTTTTGTTGAAATACGGACGCCCGTGAGGCGTGTGCTGCCTGTCGCCGGGGCTTCGTCGGGGGCTGGCTTCTAGGCTGCCGGAATTCTGCTAAAACCGTTTTCCAAAAGTCCGAACTCGCGTCTTGCAGCCGCTCAGACAGCGGACTTTTGAAAAACAACGCAGATTTCCGCCAGCCAAGAATCAGCTCCCCTCCTGCAGAGTCCGGCGACAGGCAGCACACGCCTCACGGGCTGGTTTTTCAAGGCGGCAAGGGAGGGTGGTTACTCCACCGGCAGATCTCTGTGTTCTACGCTGGTGGAGAATACGATCTGTGTTTTGGTGCGGCCGAACTGCTGGAGTTCGTTGATGAAGTGGTCCAGTTCCATGGTGGAGCGGAAGGCTACTTCGATGAGCATGGAGTAATCGCCGGTGACGCAGTTGCATTCGATGACGTTTGGGATGGACTGGATGAAGGGATAAAAGTCTTTTTTTTGGTTGGGTTCTACTTCCAGGTTGATGAATGCTTTTATATGATAACCGAGAAATACCGGGTTGATCTGGGCATGGTAGCCTGTGATCAGCCCGTTTTTTTCGAGGTGTTCGATCCTGGCGGAGACAGCGGGGGAGGAAAGGAAGACTTCCTTTGCGATTTCCTTTACCGGAGTGCGGGCGTTTTTCTGAAGCATTTCGATGATCTTTCGGTCGATGTTGTCGAGTTTGTGTTCCATGTAGAATGTCTCCTTTCGATGAAAAAATGTCATTTGTAACTGGTACAGAGCTGCGTAGGGAAGTGGATTGAAAATAGGTATTTCTGTATTGATTATACTGCGTGTGTTATCACAACACAAGAAACGACTTAATAAAAATAAGAAAAATAAAAGAAATTCTTAAAAAGATTAATATAAACTATTGAAAAACACGGATAATCGTGGTTTTCAATTAAAAGTATTTACAAGCCACAAAGAAAGTGTTAGTTTCTTAGGCATCAGAAAAACAGCTGCTGATAAAAATGAAAATAACAGAATGATTTGTAAACAGTGAATATCCGTCGGACTGAAAAAATGAGATCAGAGGGCGGAGCAAATCAGATGTGCACAGGATCAGAAGAAAGAAGAGGGATGACAAAATGACAACAGAAACAAGACTGGAAGCAGATTCGATCGGAACTATGGAAGTGCCTGCAGAGGCTTATTACGGAGTTCAGGCTTTAAGGGCAAAACAGAATTTTCCTATTACAGGTACAAAGCTTCATCCGGTATTTATCAGGAACCTGGCACAGATTAAAAAAGCAGCAGCTATCACTAATAATAATGCAGGGCTTCTTCCGGAGGATAAGGCAGACGCCATTGTCAGAGCCTGTGATGAAGTGATCGCAGGAAAATTGGCTGAGGAATTTATCGTAGATGCCATTCAGGGTGGTGCCGGAACCAGCGCAAATATGAATATGAATGAGGTGATCGCAAACAGAGCCGGTGAGATCCTCGGATGTCCGAAGGGTAGCTATAAAATGGTCCATCCAAATGATCATGTAAACATGGCGCAGTCCACCAATGATGTGATCCCGACGGCCGGTAAGCTTACCGTTCTGGATCTTCTTGCACCTCTGGAAAAAGCACTGGTAAGACTTGAGAAGGAGCTTGCAAAAAAGGCAGAGGAGTTCGATGATGTGATCACTATGGGACGTACACAGCTTCAGGATGCAGTTCCGATCCGCCTTGGTCAGGTGTTCCACGGTTATGCGTCCATGGTTTCCAGAGACAGGAAACGTATCAAAAAGGCTCACAGGGAAATGTACACCGTAAACCTTGGAGGAACTGCAGTGGGAACTGCTATCAACGTTTCCGACTCTTATTTTTATAAGATCGTGCCAAATCTGGAAAAGATTACAGGTTATCCGCTGAAACAGGCCGAGGACCTTTTTGACGCAACAGAAAATCTGGACGGCTTTGTTGCCGTATCCGGTGTAGTAAAAACCTGTGCGGTGGATCTTTCCAAGATGTGCAACGATCTTCGACTGATGTCCTCCGGCCCGAAAACCGGATTTGGGGAGATCAACCTTCCGGCGAAGCAGAATGGGTCGTCCATCATGCCAGGTAAGGTAAATCCGGTCATTCCGGAGGTAGTAAGCCAGGTTGCTTTCCACATCGTAGGACATGATACCACCATTACCATGGCAGCAGAAGCCGGACAGCTGGAGTTGAATGCTTTTGAGCCGGTTGTATTTTGTAATCTTTTTGAATCCATTACGACTCTGGAAAAAGCAGTGGATACATTGATCGTAAACTGCATCACAGGAATCACCGCAAACCGCAAACACTGCAAAGACCTGATGGAAAGCAGTGCAGGAATCGCAACGGCTCTCTGCCCGCATATTGGCTACAAGGCGTCTGCAACCATCGCAAAAACTGCAGTAAAAACTGGCAAGTCTGTCCGGGAACTTGTTCTGGAACAAGGGATCATGACTGAGAAAGAGCTGGAAGAGGTTCTTGATCCGTATCTGATGACAGAAGTCGGAGAAGAGCGGAAAGAGGATGAAGCAAGAAGGAAAGCCTGCTGAGAAAGTTATCTGTACCAACGTATGACGGGAACGTCTGATGCAGCAATTCATTTCAGAGCAGCTGAACCTGATGCGGGATTTTATGGAAATGCTATAGGCAGATCAGGAATGAGATATCAATGAGTATTATAAGGAGACTTGCCACAGTGCAGGTCTCCTTTTATAATGGAAGAAACGCGATAAGAAAAGAAGGGAAAGATGCATGCTTAAACGAACAGCCATACGGGCACTTTGTAATACAACGGCATATCAGAGAGGCCTTGATATTTACCGTACCGGAAAGAGGATCCAGTCGCTGGATATTAAGTCGGAAGGAGCTGTGGATAAAATATCTGCAGCAGTGAAGGGAAGTGGGCGTAATGTATACAATACAGGCTTTCAGTATGATACAGAAGCGGACCGCATAAAAGAAGCATACTGTGACTGCCCGGCCTTTCGCAGCTATTCCGGGATCTGTAAGCATTGCGTGGCAGTGCTTCTGGAATATGGAGACCGTAAGGCCTATGAGCGTGTGGAAATCCGCAGACAGCAGGATGAGGAACAGAAGCAGGCAGAGTTATTCAGCGGAACAGCATTTCCGGCTGCTTTATCCGGACCAGGGCAGCCTGCAACGAAAACCACCGTTGAGCTGAAAAGCCTCCTTAATCGCCAGCTATACAGCCGTATGCTTCCGTTTTCCGGGGATCCGTATTTTGGCAGGGTGGAGCTGGAAACCTGCCTGAAATTTAATTCTGTGAGAAATTGTTTTACCGTGGAATTCCGCGTTGGCTGTGAGAAAAAATATATCCTCAAGGATGTGTTGGCCTTTGTGTGGAATCTGGATCATAATGAGAAGGTTTCTTATGGAAAAAATCTGGAATTTATCCATTCAGATGAAGCCTTTTCAGAAGGATCCAGAAGCGTGCTGGCCTTTATCCGGGAATGGGTCGAGAATCATCACGGCACTTACATGTCCAGATATGAACAGCTGAAGAATATAGCTGTGGAAAAGGTGAGGGATCTTACCGTTGACAGAAAAGAACTTGAGGATCTGCTTCTTATACTTGGCGAAAAAAGTTTCAAGTTCAAAATGAACAATGATCCGGAAACAACATGGCATTCTGTCAGAGAAATTCCGGACAGGACGCTGATGATCCGGAAGAAGGATCAGGGGTTATCTCTTGAGATCGCGCCGGTATACAGTGTGACAGGCATACGGTATCATATGTATTTTGATAATGCGAAGGTATATCTGGTTTCCAGGCAGGAGCTTGGAGCAGTGGAGGAATTTGTTGCTTGTCTGGAGCGGCTTCCTGCAGGCCGAGGCTTTATTGATGAACCGGATGTGCCTGCGTTTGTGCGTGAGCTGCTTCCTTCCCTGAAAAAATTTTTTCACTGTGATCTCAGGGATTTCCCGGAAGAAACAGGTCTTGAATGCTACAAGGCTGCATATGAGATCTATCTGGATGCGCCGGAGCGTGACTGGATCACCTGTAAGGCATTTTCTGTTTACGGGAAGGATAAATTTTCGGTTTTTGACCGAGATGTGTCTGCCCGCACCAGGGATATTCCGGGAGAGCTTGGTGTGTTTGCGCTGCTGTCAAAATATTTTAACGGATATGATGACCAGCGGATGGAGCTGGCATTGGATTGTCGTGCCGAGGAACTGGAATCTTTGTGCAGGGAAGGTTCAGGGAAACCCGACAGTGTGAAAGATTCCGAAGAAAAGCTCTACCAGCTTCTTACTGAAGGGATCCCCGCCATGCAGAAAGTTGCAGCTGTCTATATTTCCCAGTCCATCAAACAGATGAGGGTGACAAAGCTGCCAAACATCCGTCTTGGCGTTTCTCTGTCAGCCGGACTTCTGAACCTGGATCTGGATGTGGAGGGGATGGATCAGGCGCAGCTTTTTGATATTCTTTCCAGGTACGATCGCAGGAAAAAATATTTCCGCCTGAAGGATGGCAGCTTTCTGGATGTTTCTGATGGTCAGCTCAGGGAGCTTTCTGCTCTGAAAAATGGACTGCAGATCAGTGATCGTGAACTGAAAAAAGGAAAGACTCAGGTTCCGGCCTATCGTGCTATGTATCTGGACAGTCAGCTGAAGGGCGGCGATCTGATCAAGGTAGAGAAGGACAATGCCTTTCGTGCGTTGATCCGGAACATGCAGACAATGGAAGAACATAAATTTCAGATTCCCAGGGAGCAGGAAAAAATCCTCCGGGGCTATCAGAAAGAGGGCTTTTACTGGATCAAAACTCTGAAGCATAATCAGTTTGGAGGGATCCTGGCAGATGATATGGGACTTGGAAAAACCCTCCAGGTGATCACATTTCTCTGGTCAGAATTTCAGGAATCTGCGCCGGGAGAAAACAGACGTGCCCTTGTGATAACGCCTGCTTCGCTGGTGTTTAACTGGATGAACGAGATCGAACGTTTTGCGCCGGGACTTCCGGCTACCGTTGTGACTGGTGATGTGAAGGAGAGGAAAGCACTGATCAAAAATGCGGGAGAACGGGAGGTTCTGATCACCTCCTATGACCTTCTGAAACGGGATCTGAAGGCTTATCAGAACCTGGATTTTGCTGTGCAGATCATTGATGAGGCGCAGTATATCAAGAATCACGGAACTCAGGTGGCAAAGGCTGTGAAGGAGATCCGGTCGGAATTCAGGCTTGCGCTGACCGGTACACCGGTGGAGAACAGGCTCAGTGAGCTGTGGAGTATTTTTGATTTTCTGATGCCGGGTTTCCTTTATTCTTACGAAAAATTTCGTAAGGAAATCGAACTTCCGGCTGTGCAGTACAGCAATTCCGATGCGATGGAGCGTCTGCAGAAAATGATCCGTCCTTTTGTGCTGCGGAGATTGAAGAGGGATGTGCTGAAGGATCTTCCGGATAAGCTGGAAAAAGATATGTTTTCCCCGTTGGAAAGCGAGCAGAAGGAGCTGTATGAGGCCCATACGGAACGGCTTCGCCTGATGCTTGGGATGCAGTCGGATGCGGAGTTTCGCACTTCTAAACTGCAGATCCTTGCAGAGATCACGAGGCTGCGGCAGATCTGCTGTTATCCGGGACTGGTATATGAAGGATACAAAGGGAATTCTTCCAAGCTGGAGATGTGCATGGAGTTGGTTCAGAATGCGGTGAATGGCGGACATAAGCTCCTGTTGTTTTCCCAGTTTACTACCATGTTGGATGTGCTGGCTGTCCGTCTGAAAAAAGCAAAAGTTTCTTTTTATATGTTGACCGGATCGACTTCCAAGGAAAAACGGGCGCAGATGGTACATGCATTTAATGAGGATGATACTTCTGTTTTCTGCATTTCTCTGAAAGCAGGAGGAACAGGCCTGAATCTTACGGCAGCTGATATTGTGATCCACTACGATCCCTGGTGGAATCTTGCTGTGCAGAATCAGGCAACAGACCGTGCCCACCGCATCGGTCAGCAGAACGTTGTCAGTGTCTACCGCCTCTTTATGAAAGACACCATAGAAGAACGAATCCGGGCTCTTCAGGAAAGAAAACGGGAACTGGCTGATGAGATCTTAAGCGGCGAGGGAATCGGCCAGGCTTTGATCAGCAGAGAGGAAGTACTGGAGCTGCTAGGCAGGTAAAATTCTTAACTGAATCAAGTAAGTTCCTTGCTTCAATTACGAAAAGCAATACGCGGTGAGGGGACTTGCTTGTATCAGGAAGAGTGCAGGCTGTGAATATCCGCCTGATTCAACAAAAACACCCCCGATGGAAATCGCGTGTGTAAATCACATACGATATCCGTCAGGGGTGTTTTATTTTATGCAAAAAACTTATCGTACAGACCAAAGAAGAAGATAAACAGAATGATCAGCGGCAGGATATAAGTGATGTATCCGCGCATCCATTTCCGGATCTTCATGCCTTTTCCGGTGTTGGCTTCTTCTGTGAAGTTTTCCCAGCCCCAGCCCCGTTTGGAAACACAGAAAAGCAGGTATACAAGAGAACCAAGCGGGAGCAGAATGTTGCTTACCAGAAAATCTTCAAGGTCGAGAATTGCGCCGCCGAATACCTTGAGCCAGTCCCAGGACCATACATTGTATCCAAGTACGCATGGCAGAGACAGAAGGATGATGGCGATGGCATTTACAAGACTGGATTTTTTTCGGCTCCAGCCGGTAAGCTCCATACCGCAGGAAATAATATTTTCAAATACAGCCAGGATGGTAGAGAAAGCTGCAAATGACATAAAGATAAAGAACAGGCTTCCCCACAGTCTTCCAAGCGGAATGTGGTTGAAAATATTCGGCAGTGTGATGAAGATCAGGCTCGGTCCGGAAGTCTGGTCAACATTGAATGTGAAACATGCCGGGAAAATAATAAGTCCGGAGGTGATCGCAACAAAAGTATCCAGAAGCGCAATATTCATGGATTCACCAAGCAGTGCATGATCTTTTCCGATGTAGCTTCCGAAGATAGCCATAGCACCGATACCAAGGCTGAGAGTAAAGAATGCCTGGTTCATAGCACCGGTAATGGTAGAAATAATACCGATCTCTTTCATACGCTCGAAATCCGGGATCAGGTAGAATTTCAGTCCCTCTTTGGCACCATCCATGGTAAAACTGTTGATGGCAAGAACAACCATGATCACCAGAAGAGAGATCATCATAACCTTGGTAACTTTTTCAAGGCCGTTCTGAAGACCGCGGGAGCAGACAAAAACACCTGCAATAACAACAACGATCATCCAGAATCCCATAGTAACGGGCTGGCCAAGCATGTTGGTAAACTGTCCTGCAACACCGTCGGAATCAAGTCCCTGGAATTTACCGGTGGCTGTCATATAGAAGTAATTCAGCATCCAGCCTGTAACAGTGGTGTAAAACATCATCAGGAGATAACATCCGATCAGAGTGATATATCCATGGATGTGCCATTTCTGTCCTGGTTTTTCCAGTGCGTAATATGCTTTGACAGGACTCTTCTGGCTGGCACGTCCAACAGAAAACTCCATAGTCATAACAGGAAGTCCAAGAAGGGCCAGGAAGATCAGGTAAAACAGTACGAATGTGCCGCCACCGCCCTGTCCGGCCATGTAAGGGAATTTCCAGACGTTTCCGATTCCTATGGCACAGCCAGCAGAAATCAGAATGAATCCCAGACGGGATCCAAGTTTTTCTCTTTCTTTCATAACTCACCTCATTATTGCAGTATGGTAAACTGCTATTTGTATAAAGTCGCAGGTTTTATCTTAACACATTCCGGGATATTGCACAATAAAAAGAACTTGCATTTTACATAAAACATATGTTAGAGTAAAATGTAATTTTAATAAGATGAAGCGGTGAAACGTTACGCTTTAATGAGATAAAGATCATATGCCGATAGAACCTGGATAACTGTTCTTTTCAGTCAGGGATACAAAGTTTTTTGGAGAGATTCCGTAATATTTCCGGAAACATTTGCTGAAATATCCGGAATCAGAAAATCCGCATAAAGAAGCTACATTTTGAATGGAAGGGCTGTCTTCCAGAAGAAACTGTCTGGCTTTTTTCATGCGGCAGACATTGATATATGAGGTAAGTGTAACTCCGGATTCCTGACTGAATACAGCAGAGAGATGCTGGGGATTGACAAAAAAATGGGAAGCAATGGTTTCAAGACGAAGATCCGGCTGATTAAAATTCAGACAGATATATTCCTGAACCTGGGATACAAGAGCTGACTTCCGCGGATTTTTTTCATCAGCAAGAGAATCCAGAACTGCCTTGCAGGTAGACTGGAGCAGTTGTTTTAACTGCAGGGCACTCTGGCAGTTCTGGTAAGTATTCAGGGCGTTTTCCAGAAGAGGAAAAAGCGTTTCACGCTGACTGCACTCCGTGATAAAACCGTCAAGTACAGTAAGAAAAGCAGCAGCTACACTCCAGGTCTGCCGGATATGGATTTTTTTGGTGATGATATCGTTGAAATATTCATCAATATATTTACAGAGAGCCGGTGAATTTTGCTGGCGCAGAAAGATCAGGATATCATTATAAACCAGAGGCTTTAATGTAAAATCACCGGAATGGGACTGGGGCGTGAAATAAAGAAATCCGGAAGAAGACGCAGTTCTGTTATGAAAAACAGAAAGAGCCTCTTCATAGGAATAGCGGATTCCTTCCACGCCTTCATGAGGTGTTCCACAGCAGAAAAAAGTGGAAATCTGTGCGATATTATCATATATCCCGGCAAGTCTGAGACAGGATTGTTCCAGATCGGTAAAAGAAAAATCAGAGCTTTTTTCCATGATGATATACTGTCTCATCTGAGAATAGTCAATGTAAATAAGCTCTTTGCACACAGGCTGTAAGATTTCCCTGCATATATTTTCCAGGATGGTGTGGAGCAGAGAAAAATCACCTTTTTCATCCCATATTTCCGGATTGGCATTGTGGATCTCCATAAGAATGGTAAGATAATCGGAAGTTTTATGAATCGGAATTTTTTCCAGATCATCCGGGGAAATGGTTGTTCCGCTGATCACCTTCTGGAAGAAATTAAGCTGCATTTGCCGTGTATACAGATCGCGGAACTGAAAATAATTATTCACATAACTGTTTCTGGAATTTTCCTGATCGATCTCGTCACTTACTTTCTGGAGTGTCTCCATAAGCTCCCGGTGATCCAATGGCTTCAGGAGGTATCCGCGGACCTGAAGAGAGATGGCTTTTTTGGCATAGTCAAAATCTTCGTATCCTGTGGAAAGGATGAACCTGGTATGACAGTCTGTTCCAAGAGCTGCGATCATATCCAGACCGCTCATAACCGGCATGGATATATCCACAAGGGCAATATCGGGTTTAACATTTTCAATAAGCCGGATTCCGGCCTGTCCGTTATTAGCTTCCCCTGCAATGTTATAAAGGTTTTGTTTTTCAAGAAAATTGATCAGAGATTTTCTGAAAAAAACTTCGTCGTCAATAATTACAAGTGTTTTCACTTTATATTTCCCCCTCGATCAGATTTTTGTCAGGTATTACTATGGTTACAGTGGTTCCCTTTTCAGGTGAACTTTCGATGGTAAGTCCGTAATTCTCACCGTAGAGAAGAGCAATCCTGTGGTTGATACTTGGAAGCCCGAAAGAATGTCGGGCAGTTTTGAAGTCTCTGATAGAACGGTTAAGTTCGGCAAGTTTTTCCGGCGGGATACCGGAACCATTATCAGAAACAGAAATACAGATGGTACCATTTTTGATAGAAACAATTAAGTGAATATGGCATATCTGGCTGGTAAGTCCGTGGACAAAAATATTTTCCACAACAGGCTGTATGGTCAGCTTGGGTATCTCTGCCCCATGATCCTCCCAGGACGGCTCATAGATGATCTCGTAATCAACAAAATCCATATACCGCAGATTCTGGATATAAAGATACTGTTCTGTAAGAAGCAGCTCCTGGCGCAGAGGAATGATAAACTGTCCCTTTGAAAGAGAGTTTCTGTAGAAAGATGACATGGCAGACACTGCTTTTACTGCGGTATCATTCATATCAATTTCTATGAGAGACTTGATGGTGTTTAAAGTATTATAAAGAAAATGGGGATTGATCTGGGACTGTAAAAGACGTATTTCCATTTTCTGTTTGGCATTTTGTTCCTCATAGATATCGTTAAGTAATGTCTGGATCTTCTGCATCATAAGGTTAAACTGGTTATAGAGAACTGCAAGTTCATCATTTGAAGAGTAACTGGCAGAAATATTCAGCTTTCCGGCAGATGCAGATTTCATTTTTTCCACAAGTTTCTGTATAGGTGCGGTGACAGTACCTGTACATAATATGGAAAAAAATACAGATAAAATAAACACTACAATGCTGATCAGAAGAATGTTGTGCAGGATCACCATATGATCCAGAGTCAGGCTTTCCAGAGGAATCAGGTTGATCACATTCCAGTTTAGGTCAGGATAGGATTTGCAGATAAAAAGAGTGTCAGTGCCGTCTACGGAAAAAAACTGCCTGTCGGTTTCTGTCAGGGTTTTATAATTCTCTGAACTGATTTTTGTATAGGATGAGAAGTCTTTATAAATACCTCCGGATGAAGAAGAGGAAAGTATCTGTCCATTTTCATCAGTAATATAGAAATCCCTGGAAGAGCTGTCCGGAAGGTCGCGGAATGCAGAGGAAATATTTGTTTCTCTGATCAGAAGGACCAGGGCGCCCAGATATTTGGTGTTATCAATGTTTGTAATACTTTTTAAGGCTACAAAGGTTGGCTCCCCACTTATCTGGAAGGGTCCGAGAAACTGAAAGGCCAGATTAGTCTGAAGGCTGTCAAGGACTTCGGGACCTAAAATGGAATCAAGCTGATCTGTTTCTGTGGTACTGCTGTGAAACCAGTGGTTTTCTGTATCCAGGATATCCCAGGCATAGATGTTTTTGTGAAGTCCGATGATACGCTGGGCCTGGTCTGTAAGCTCGGAATTTACCAGAAAATGTTCCAGTGTGTTTTCGGGAACTGTGGGATTTTCTTTTAAAACATCGGCGATATTGCTGTTGATGGAAAGGGTGATGGCATAGTTTGATATATTATCGATCTTTTCTCCAAGGTTGCTGGTGATCAGGGATAGCTGCTGCTGACTGGAAAGTGCGGCACGCTTGATCAGTACTTTTTTGGATGCAGTATAAAAAAACACGGAAGTAAGCATGAGTATCAGAGAACTGAGCAGCAGATATGTAATAAAAAGCCTGCGTTTCAGACTGATTCCTAAAAATAAGTGAAACACCTTTTTTTTCAGATTTTCTATCATGGAATCCCCCCTCTGGTTTTATTGGCTACATTATATAATAAGGGAAAAATTCTCACAAGTGTGGGGGAAAGATTGGAGAAAATATTCCAGGTACAGCGAAGATTTTCCATGTATTTTTCCGGACGGATTTAATATAATGGTCTCATCGATAAGGAAAGCGGAACAAAATATTCAATCCGGATGAATAGAAATGTACCAAAAGGAGGACGAAAATGAAATTAAAAAAAGTGATGGCTGCTACACTTGCCACAATGATGTGTCTCTCTTCATTCAGCATGATGAATGTGTGGGCAGATAAAAAAGAGGATTCCGAACCACTTGTGATCAATTATATCAGTGCCAGGGGCGAAACAGATGCGGCACTGAAAACATTGAAGAAGCTTGCAGAAGATTATAAAAAAGATCACCCGGATTTTGAATTCAATGTAGAGTCTATTGCAGACAGAGAAACATATCTTCAGAAGATCAAGATCCTTGCATCCAGCAATGAACTGCCGGACTGGTTTGACGCAGATCCGGAGGCATTTTTTGAAGGACTTTGCAAAAAGGATCTGATCTACAGTGTGGATGACCTTTATGATGAACTGGGTATCAAAGACAAGTTCTTTGATATTGCACTGAATTATCCGAAACTCAGTGACGGAAGCAATTACCTTATGACCTGGCAGGGAAATGTAGAGTATTTCTGGTATCACAAAGACATGTTTGAAAAAGCCGGAATTACTGAAACACCTCAGACACTGGAAGACCTCCTGGATGTGTGCAAGAAGCTGAAAGATGCGGGAATGACCCCGATATCCGCAGGAAATTACGACATGATCATGCGTTATCCTGCATTTAAGGCTTTCAGACTGGAAGGAAATGACTTCATTGACAATGCAAGAATGGGAAAAGAAAAATTTAATTCTGAGACAGGTATCGCAACAGCCCAGTATACACAGGATATAGCCCAGTATTTCAGTGAAGGATGGACAAGTTCAGATACTACCGCACAGATGGATCTGTTTCTGAACAGTGGTGCGGCAATGTTATACACCGGAACATGGGATACACCGGATCTTGTAGATGATGAGGGAAATCTTAAAGATGACATTTCCATGTTCAAACTTCCTGTAGACAGCGAAGGAACCGCTACAGGAGAAAATGATTACTATGCGAATTGTGGAATCGGAACTGCCATTCTCAAGGATTCCATGAGTGATGAGATGAAAGATTTCATCAGTTATGTATGGGATAATTTTGCTGATACGGCAATGTATGAGTTCAATATGCTTCCATCCATGATGCCAAGTGATTCGGAGAAGCTTCCGGAGCTTACACAGCAGATTTTAAGTGATCTTGAGAACTGCGGCACTTTTGCCCAGTGCTGGGATGTTCGTCTGGATCCTTCTACAAACGAGGTTTACAGAAAAGAGTTGGCAAGCCTTGGAATGGGAGAATCAACTCCTGAAGAGTTCTGCGAAAACATGGACAAAGCTGTAGAACAGTATGCATCTGATTATTTTGACACTGAAGAATAACTGAGAGAATACGCAGATGCGGAATTTTATCTGCATCTGCGTATGAAAGGGGAGAGGATATGAAGCCCAGAAATAAAATCCAGCCTTTACCGTTTGTTCTTCCTGCACTGTTCGTATATATTCTTACTGTTATCATCCCAATTCTGTGGTCAATGGGTTACAGCCTTTTTTCCTGGAATGGAATCGGTGATATGAAGTTTATCGGACTGGAAAATTATGTGAGGATGTTTCAGGATGAGACATTTCGTGAGGCTGTTGTAAATAATCTTAAATTTGTTGTATTGGGAAGTTTGTTCCAGTTATGTGCAGGACTGATCCTGGCAATTTTGCTTACACATATTTCCAAAGGTGGAAATATTCTGCGGGTTATTTATTTTATTCCATGTATCATTTCATCTATGGCGATCTGCCAGATTTTTTCCAAAATGCTTTCTGTCCAGCCCCAGGGCCTGGTTTGCTATGTGATGGAAAAACTGGGAATGGAACCTATCGCTTTGCTGGCAAATTCCCATACAGCGCTGATTACCATAACCCTGATCGATGGATATAAATACTGTGGTCTGTACATGATCATTTTTTATTCCGCATTTGTATCCATATCAAAGGATGTGATCGAGGCATCTACAATGGATGGCTGCAATGTTTTTCAACAGTATCGTTACATAAAGCTTCCACTGGTGAAAAATATATTCAGCATTGTCATTGTAATGCTTGTAAATGGTTGTCTGAAAACCTTTGATGTATTCTATATTCTTGACAATAAATCCAGATCAACAGAGATGGTGGCAACTTATATGTATAAAACCGCTTTTAATTCGGCTGACTTTGGCTATGGAAGTACATTGTCCGTTTTTCTGGTCATTGAATGTCTGGTAGCAGTAGGGATTATACAGAAATGCCTGGGATCGGCGAAAGGAGATGGGTCAGAATGATAAAATCAAGAAAAAATATACCTATTCGTGCTGTGTTCTATGTAGTGATCCTTATTTTTGTCATGATACAGGTCTACCCTATTTTCTGGGTTATCTGCTCCAGTCTGAAAACACCGGATGAAATGACATATACTGCACAGTATGCCCTGCCATCAGGATTTTATCTTGGAAACTATATCAGCGCACTGACGATCTCATCCATTCCAAGATATTTTCTTAACAGTACGGTTGTGGCAGTTCTCACACTTCTTGGCATCGTAGTCCTGGGATGCCCGGTTGCATTTGTGATCAGCAAGGTAAAGGTAAAATATGCCAATGCACTGATGGCATTTTTCCTGTTTGGAATGATGGTGCCTATTTTTTCCTGCCTTATACCCATGTTCCAGATTTATAACAGGATCGGACTGAGAAATACATACTGGGCACTGGTGCTTCCGCAGATCGGGTTCGGACTTCCAATGTGTATCTATCTTTACACCGGATTTTTTAAATTTATGCCGGATTCTCTTCTGGAAGCAGCAGTTATTGACGGTGCCACAATGGGAACCACATTCCGCAAGATCGTGGTACCTATGGCTAAAAATACTACAATGACAGTTCTTACATACAATTTTGTTTTTGTATGGAACGAATTTACATATGCCAATACATTTATCTCATCTTCTGATATGAAAACTCTGCCAATTGGCCTGAATGACTTTGTGGGGCAGTTCGGAAGAGTGGACTGGGGAAGTACATTTGCGGCGATCGTAATATCGATCCTGCCTACACTGATCGTGTATTTTATTCTTAACAAAAACATAATCGAAGGTATGGCTGCAGGTGCGGTCAAGAGTTAGGAGGCTGAAATGGAAACAAGGATTGAATTGAAACAAGGATGGAAAATTTTGCAGGATGTTCATGATACAGGGGAAAAGACCGGGCTTTATGCTGCCAGGGAAGCGGATACTTCCGTAGGTTCCCAGGTGTCTGAATGGGAGGAACTGGAGGAACTGAAACATCTGCAGCTTATCTATGCCAGACAGCCATATTTCGGGCGTGAACTGAGATATTTCAATCAGGCGCCCTGGTGGTACAAAACAGAGTTTGAAGTTCCGGATCAGAAAGTTACGGATGCTGTCCTTAAATTTACCAATGTTGATTATTATGGAAAAGTATGGATTAACGGAGAATTTCTTGGAGAGCATGAAGGATATTCCGCTCCATTTTCCTTTAATGTAAAAGATAAGCTTGTTTTTGGAGAGAAAAATTATCTCATTGTAAAGGTAAGTTCTCCATGGGATGATGAGGTGGAGCTGGATGCACAGGATTCCAGAACCCACCTGGTAAAAAGAAATATGGTAAAAGGTACCTACGAACATTCTGATACATTTATCCAGAGAGATGTAAATCCTGTAGGAATCTACGGAAAAGTGGAACTGATCCTGACAGAAGAAGGTGTTCTGGAAGATCAGACAGATCTGAAGTATGAACTGGATCCGGATGTAAGGAAAGCAGACGTATATGTGGAAACTGAAGCGCGAGGTCTGAAATCCGGGGAGACATATGATTTTAATGTAAAGATCCGGGAAAAAGAGTCCGGTCTTATAAAGGCAGAAAAAACTGTTCAGATAATGGCAGAGAAAGCAGAGACAGGTTTTAAATGTGAGCTTAAAGTGGAAGATGTCAGACTGTGGTCCACATGGGATCATGGTTATCCCTGGATGTATCAGGCAGAACTTACGTTAAGCAGGGGAAAAGACATACTGAGCAGCAGAACAACGAATTTTGCTTTTCGGGACATTCAGATTGAGCGTAATGAAAAAATAACAAGATTCTGGCTTAATAACAGGAAACTGTATATAAGAGGAACCTCTTATTTTCCGGATTGTTATATTTCTGCAATGACAAAGGAACGGTACCTGAGAGATCTTCTTAATGTAAAGGCGGCAGGTTTTAATCTGGTACGAGTACATGTCCACACAGAGCAGGAAGTTTTTTATGATCTGTGTGACGAGCTGGGAATTGCAGTTTTTCAGGATTCGGAGTACAACTGGACGCATCCTTCAACAGATGAATGGGCGCAGAGATTTGCAGATGTTTACAGAGAAAATGTGAAACTTCTGAAGCATCATCCGTCTCTGATCTGCTGGATCATTATGAATGAACCGGGATGTATTGATCCGGATGGAAATGTGAGAAGGAGATTTATGGAGGAAAATCCGGGACCTGCTTTGTACAGGGAAGTACAGAAGATGGATCCGGGCAGACCGATCATCAAGGGTTCTTTCTGCGAAGACGATCTGCTTAGCGGGGACAGCCATAATTATCTGGGTTCTTTATGCGGTGGAGAATATGCAGATATTTATGAGCAGACAGAAAAGCTGAATACAGAGTACGGATTTGATGCACCGGGCAGCAGTGAAAATCTGAAAACTGTTCCGGCGGTATATCATCGTCTGGAAAAACTGGTGGATGATATCCCGAAGATCCAGGAATATCAGTATAAGCTTCTGAAATATTATACAGAGCATTACAGGATCCAGAAATATGAACCTTGCTCAGGATATATACAGTTTATGTTTATCGATCTGTGTCCTCAGAGCTTCTACGGATTATATGACTGGTGGGGAATTCCCAAAAAGGGTCTTCAGGCTATACTGGAAAGCAACGCACCAGTGGGTGCTTTTGCAAAGCACAAAGATTATCTGGACAGTCTGTATATTGTAAATGATACAGATGGAGCTCTGGGAGAGTGTGAACTTACATGGATCATTACAGAAACATTGAACGGAGAACTGGTGGAAAAGGGAAGTGTTAAAGCAGAAGTTCCGGCAGACAGCCGTGTCATGGTAAAAACCTTTGAGAAAGAATACGGAAAAGGCAAGAAGTGGAACCTTACACTAATTCTTTCTGATAATAGCGGTAAATGTATGGCAAAGAATACCTATCAGGATATCTGTACTTTGCTTTCAAGAGTTGATGGGCATCCGGACCGTATGAGCCATGAGTTTGGAATGAGACTCTACTGGGCCTGAGCTATCTGCAGCTCACAGGCACTTTCATCCTTGACTTGTGTCAAAAATCACAACATGTTATACTTTGTGTATAAAGGAAGATTTTAGGCGTGGAAGGAGCGATATTATATGCGTTTACAGAAAGTACAGGATGCTCTGAACAAAAAAAATATCACATTCGAATACACAGAGGAAGATGGTTGCGGAAGTCTGGATTTCATGTTCCGTGGACTGAAATTCCATGTATGGGAATACGAGGACAACGGTTGGGGTGCCGAGACCAATATTTATGCGGCTGGAAGAAGTGAGGACATTGACGGAGATTATGAAGAGAAGATTTCTGCAGAGATTCTTTCCTGGCCGGATATGATCAATAACTGAATATAATAATATTGAATAAAGTGGCTGTAACTGAACGAATACGCTCAGTTACAGCTACTTTTTATCGGAGAAAAGTTTTCTGAAGAACTATAGCTGTACGTTCAGGTATTCACTGGGAGACATCTGACAGTTCTTTTTAAAAACCTTGCTGAAGTAATTTCCATTGCTGAAACCAAGATGCCAGGCAATGTCGTCGAGAGTTATATCCGTAGACTGCAGAAGCCGTTTCACCTCGGTGAGCTTTAACTGCATAGTATAGGAAAAAAGATTCTGACGTTTTTTTAAAACAATCTGGACAGATGCTCCTTACTTAGAAAAAAGATTCTGCAATATCGGCCAGGGAGATATTTTCCAGATAATGTGCATTGATATAATCAAAAACATCACTGATTACCCTACTGGTGAACGCAGAGCAGGGTTCGGGTGATGAAGCAGAATCGGAAGTCCCAGTTTTGCCTGCTTCACTTTCCAACTGAGAAATTGTGGCTGAAAGCGCATTGTTCAAATTCTGGGGATCAACAGGCTTCAGTATGTAATCAATAACACCGGCCTGGATCGCAAGTCTTGTATATTTGAAATCGCTGAATCCGCTGATCACACTGATTTTGCTGTCGATGTGAAGTTCTTCCGGCTTTTTTTAGAGCTGTATTCCGTCCATGACGGGCATTTTCATATCTGTGATAATAATGTCAGGATGCTCTTTGAGAATGATCTTCAGGCCATCTTCGGCATTATCTGCTTCCAGAAGATCACTGTTTGCTCGGATTTATCCCATGGTGTTTTGAACTTCCGGATAAGGGATATGAAGAAGCTTGGGAGCAGATTGTGAATCCGGAAGGTTTTGCCTCCCCCCCCCTGTGGCCCTACAACTGCGGAACAGAGACATCCACGGTACGGAGGCAGATTATGAATGTCTGTGGAACGGCCCATCCTAGCCATTTTCAACGACACAGACACAGACAGCAATGGCAAATCTTCTGAAAGATTATCCGCAGACTTATGTGACAAATATGGTCTATCCGTAAGGTTTTTGGTTGTTACTGAAAAAGATTTCATGGTTCAGGATTCCACATCAGTGACATTGATCTCATCCTGGAATCCGTCCGTATAATGCAGTTCATAATCTTCTGTGATAAATACAGCCTGCACGCCTTTTTTCTCCGCAAATTTCAGTCCGTCCTCCAGACCAAGGGCGAAACAGGTGGTGCTTAAGGCATCGCCGTCCACAGACTGGTCGGAGATGATCGTCACAGAAATCAGGCCGTTTTCATAAGGATAGCCGGTTTGGGGATTCAGGATATGATGATATAATTTACCGCCCTGCTTAAAGCACCTCTCATAAATTCCGGAGGATACAACAGATTTTCCGGTGATATCCATAACGGCTTCGGTTTCGTTGCGATCTGCAAAAGGCTTCTGGATGCCGATCTTGAAGGGAGTGCCGTTGGGCTTTGAGCCGATGCAGAGGACATTGCCGCCAAGGTTGATGATAGCACTGTTTACGCCTTTTTTTACCAGAAAATCTTTCAGGCGGTCTGCAATATAGCCTTTGGCAATGGCGCCTACATCGAACTGGATGTCATCAGAGGGAAGTGTGATATCCTGCCCGTCAATGGTGACGCCGTCGGAGCTGCACAGGGGGAGAACTTTCTGAATATCTGCATCATCCGGAGCCTTCGGGTCTTCTGCTGTGAAATCCCAGAGAGAGGTCAAAGGCGCAATGGCGATGTCAAAGGCACCGTCGGATTCCCTGGTGATATCGAGTCCTTCAGAAAGCAGAGCGGCAAGGTCTTCAGATATATGCCAGGTGTCTGCTGTGCCGCTGACCGGATATGGAGTAGTCTGCCGGTCGGTATTGGTATCTTTATCCGATGTATCTTTGCGGTGATTTAATTTATAAAGCTCGCTTTTCTCATTTGTCCGGCTGAAGATCAGCTCATATTTATCGCACAGTGCCAGACAGTCATCCAGGAGAGCTTTATCCTGAGAATCGTAAATTGTGATCTGTACAGCTGTATTCAATTTGATACTGCTGATACTGATAGGCTCATTTCCGGTGGTGGATGTATCTGCATCCGTGATATTTCCGCAGCCTGTGAAAAGGAGTATTGGACAGACAAGGACTGTGCACAATATTAAATAGAAGAAACGGGAATGCGAGCGGCTTCTTTTGGAATGAAAAAAATAAGTTGACATAATATTCTCCTGTTTTCTGATTGACTGACTTAACTGAAGAGCATTTATTTGATGCAAATCTATGTAGTACATGTGGATGGGGTTATTCACTTAACCGGATCAAGCAGCGACGCGGATTGCGGATATACGCTTGACCGACATCGGACAGATTTATGAAATCTCATTATACCATGTATTTCTGAAATCAGAAAGGCATATGCCTGTCGCAAAAATCATTGTATTTTGCAATAATATAAGATATAATTTCTCCGAAAAAAGGACATATTTGCTATGGATCCGAATGATTGACCGGAATTTTTACAGATAAAAGGAGAAATTTTTCATGATAAAAGTAATTGCAAGTGATATGGATGGCACACTTCTTGGTGATGACCATAGAATCGCACCGGAAACCCTTGCGGCGGTCAGGCGTGCCTGCGATGCGGGAATCCGCTTTATGGTTGCCACCGGCCGGAATTTCCCCGGTGCCATGGAGGAACTGAAGGGAACAGAGCTGACCTGTGATTATGTGGTGAGCAGCGGTGCTGAAGTACGGAATCCGCAGCAGGAGGTTGTAAAGAGTACACCGATCTCTATTGAGCTGTGTGAGGAGGTCTACAATACGGCAAAAAAATACCCGGTATCTGTAGCATTTTTTACGGATCGCTATGATTACCGTATTGGAACAAAGAAGGAAATTGAAGACGGGATCATTCAGCAGATCCGTCTTTTCAATATGGACATAGATACCAGCGAGGAGATTGTACGGAAATCCCCGCAGTACCGCAGAATCGCCGGAAACACGAAAGGGATTTCCGATATCCGTTCCCTGGAGAGCAGCGGTGCGCCGATATATAAGATCTTCATTTTTGCGGCAGATGTGGAGCAGCTTGAGAAACTCAGCGATGAACTGAGAGCGAATCCGGCTGTTGCGGTAGCTTCTTCCTTTATATATAATCAGGAGGTTACAGCAGTAGAGGCACAGAAAGGCCCGGTTCTGAAGGAATATATTGAAGCTTTGGGATATACCATGGATGAGGTAATGGTTCTTGGTGACAGCCTTAATGATTATTCCATGATCTCCATGGATTTCGGAGCAACCGTTGCAATGGAAAACGCAGTTCCGGAGATCAAAAAGGCAGCAAAATACATCACAAAGAGCAACAATGAGTTTGGTGTGGCCTATGCTATCGATCAGGTCCTGGAACACCAGGAAAAATAGTTTTTCCCCCTTTTGAAAAAGTGTCATATATATTATAATGTAGAAAGAAGAATACAGAAAAGCGAAAGGATTGCGTTCCTGTGTATGAAGCAGAGTGGAATGAGAAGGTTCGCTTTACAAAAAACACAGATAAAGAGAGGAAATCACGATGGAAAAAATGGAAAATGTTTATATTATGGATCACCCGCTGATCAAACACAAAATCTCAATGCTCCGTGACAAAAGCACAGGAACAAACGAGTTCCGTAAGCTGGTGGAGGAGATCGGAATCCTGATGGGATATGAGGCACTTCGTGATCTTCCTACAGAGGAAGTGGAAATCGAGACACCGATAGAAACCTGTAAGACACCGATGATCTCAGGCAAGAAGCTGGCGGTGATCCCGGTCCTCCGTGCAGGACTTGGAATGGTAAACAGTATTCTCACACTGGTACCGTCTGCAAAGGTCGGACATGTGGGACTTTACCGTGATCCGGTAACTCATGAGCCCCATGAGTACTACTGCAAGCTTCCGGAGTCTATCGACGAGCGTATTTCGGTGATCGTTGATCCGATGCTTGCAACCGGCGGTTCTGCCGAGGCTGCCATTGATTTTGTCAAGAAACAGGGCGGAAAGAATATCAAGTTTATGTGCATCATCGCAGCTCCGGAGGGACTGAAACGTCTCCATGAGGCGCATCCGGATGTACAGATCTACTGCGGCTCCCTTGACAGAGAACTCAATGAGAACGCTTATATCTGCCCGGGACTTGGAGATGCCGGAGATCGTATTTTTGGTACTAAATAATTTTGAAAAAATCTTAAAAAAATACTTGACACACCCGGCACTGTTATGGTATTGTACCTAAGAACGCTGCCGAAGACAGTAGGTGCCGTAAGGCATAAGGATCAAAACGCCTACCGAGGTCCAAGTATTCTGAGTTAAGATTACACAAGGCCTTATTGCGAAGCAGTAAGGTCTTTTTTTTAAACAGATTGACTTATTGCGACGGCGGTATACAAAATCTATAAGGAGGTGTACCATTTCATGGCAAAAGTAGAACTGAAACAACCAATCGTAGAAGAGATCTCTAACAGCATTAAAGACGCACAGTCTGTTGTACTTGTAAACTACAGCGGTCTTACAGTTGAGCAGGATACAATTCTTCGTAAAGAGTTAAGAGAAGCTGGTGTTCAGTACAAGGTATACAAAAATACCATGATGCGTCGTGCATTCGAGGGTACAGCATTTGAGAGCCTCAGTGATCATTTACATGGCACAAATGCGATCGCTATCTCCGAGACAGACGCAACTGCTCCGGCAAGAATCCTTGCTAAATATGCAAAACAGTTCCCGGCACTGGAGCTGATCGCAGGTGTAGTTGAAGGTAACTACAATGATCAGGCCGGAATTCAGGCACTGTCCACAATTCCTTCAAGAGAGGAACTTCTTGGAAAACTGCTTGGAAGCATGCAGTCTCCGATCGCAAACTTCGCTCGTGTGCTTAATCAGATCGCAGAGCAGAACGGCGGAGCTGACGCAGCAGCTGCTGAGTAATCCCAGCAACGTGCAATTGGCGGCATAACGACCGCATGATTATTAATTAAAATTTATAAATGGAGGGAAATTAAAATGGCAAAATTAACAACAGAAGAATTTATTGCAGCAATCAAAGAATTATCTGTATTAGAGTTAAATGACCTTGTAAAAGCTTGTGAGGAAGAGTTCGGCGTTTCCGCAGCAGCAGGTGTTGTTGTAGCAGCAGCAGGTGCAGCAGGCGAGGCAGCTGAGGAGAAAGATGAGTTTGACGTAGAGCTTACAGAGGTTGGCGCTAACAAAGTTAAAGTTATCAAAGTTGTTCGTGAGGTTACAGGTCTTGGACTTAAAGAGGCTAAAGCTATCGTTGATGGTGCTCCGAAGGTTGTTAAAGAGGGCGCATCCAAAGCTGAGGCTGAGGACATCAAAACTAAACTTGAGGCTGAGGGAGCTAAGGTTACACTTAAATAATCCGATCAGATCAGAAGTTTTAAAGGCTGTTGTGCCTGCCGGTTTACCGGCGGCACAGCAGCCTTTTTTAGTGAAAAATCCAGGGTAAATCTTGCTTTTTGAAGAAAAAGAAAGGATAATAAAGGAGATAGGAAAGGGTGGATGGAATATGAAACGAAAAATAATGGCCTGTATCCTTGCTGCTGCGTTGGGAATCACAGGAGTTTCTTTTCCGACGGCAGCCAAGACAGTGTCTGTCGGAAAAAATGTAAAAAATATAACTGTAAACGTGAAAAATCCTCTGGATGAACTTCGGGCTCAGGAAGCTGCAATGCAGCAGCAGGAGGAGCTTGAAGAAGAGGAAAATATGCCGGAACAGGATCTGGATCCGCTTGTGCTGGATAACGATGGCAGTGTGGTTCCTGCATCACAGGCATCCTGGACAAAAATAGAGTCAGGTGCTGTAGAAGCAGTGGATGTATCAGAGGCACCGGGGGATGAGGAAATATCGGAAAATTCAACTGAAGACGCATTTTCAGATGGAAGCACAGATGGAGATTTTGACACAAATAAGAATATTTCTGACAATGCAGCAACGGAAGCTGGCAGTGAGGATATTCAGACAGCAGATGGCAGTATCAGCGGAGAATTGCCGGCAGATTTTTCCGAAGGAACGGAGAACGGCGATAACGGTTCCGAAGAACTTCAGCTTCAGCAGGAAAACGGTAATGTAGAAAAAGTCGCAGAGCCGGATAATAATGAAGCTGATGAAGGCGCAGGTCAGGCACAGACTGATTTTACAGATGATGCCAATGCTGCTGGGGATTTTTCTGCAGGAGATGCTTCAGATGGAGAACTTGGAACTTATCAGACTGTGACTCTGGAAGTTGAGGAAGGACAGGATATCACAGCACCCTTGAACACACTGTTTCTTGAATTGAAAGATCAGGCCACAGATGAAAATCCCTGCAAGATCATAATTCCACCGGGAAATTATGAACTGACAGGTACACTTTGCATGTACAGTAATATGTACTTATATGCAAGAGACGCTAATATTACAAAAACGTCTACCACCAAACATCTGATCCTCCGTCTTGGAAATACCAAAGATTCAGAAGGCGGATATAATGGATATCGCAACATTGTGATCGATGGAGGAACCTGGGACTACAATTATCAGTGTGTGGAAAATAAGGATGCACCAGGCGGATTTGTGGGATTTTGCATTGGACATGCTACGAATGTTACGATTAAAAATGCTACATTTCTTAATAATCTGAAATCTCATTTTCTGGAATTTGGCGGAGTGAAAAATGCCAAGATCACAGGCTGTACATTCAGTGGCTATTATAAGAATTATGTGGAAGGTGGACAGGAATGTATTCAGATCGACTGCTGTACAGATGAGAGCAATGTTTTTCCGCAGTACAGACCTTATGATGGAACGACCTGTGAAGATTTTGTGATCGATGGAAATGTGTTCGAAGATGTCTTTACAGGGCTGGGAACGCACAGTATGATGTCCGGAAAAACATATAAAAGGATCACAGTTACGAATAATACTTTCCATAATGTAAAAAAACGCTGTATAAGGTTTATGAATTATGAAGATTCTACAGCAGAAAATAATACCATGGTAAATGTGGGAAATGGAGTGGACATTTCTTCTGTGAGCAGCAATACACACCAGACGCCAGGCTATGATGATGGGCCGGACATGCTGAAAAACAGGAATCTTCGTGTGGCAGGAAACTACATCAGTCTTGCCAGAACTACCAGCATTGGTGGAATTGCATGGATCTGCAGTGGTATAAAAGTTTCAGGCTATAATATGAAAAAAGATGGAGCTGTGCTCCCTAAAAAGATATATCCGGTGAAAGGTGTGACTGTAGAAGATAATCAGATCAGCGGATATGGAAACGGAATCAGCATGTCTCTTACTGACACAGATACCGTAACAGATAATCAGGTAACAATGAAAAAAACTTCTTCATATTCCAATTTTGGGATTTATGCCCAGGATTCCAGAGGAAGCGTTATCAGCAGGAATACAGTGTCCGGAACTGCAAATACGGGAATTTATCTCTCCGGTTCTGTCTATGCAGCAGGATCAGAACAGAGAAATCTTGTAGAGCAGAATACTGTTTCCGGAGCAGGCGGAGATGGAATTTATCTGCAATCTGTAAATACTTCATCCACTGCACAGAAGAATACTGTTAAATCAGCGGCCGGCTCGGGAATACGTGTAAATGCAGGAAAGAACAATAATGTTCTTGGTAATATCTGTTTATCCAACAAAAATCATGGCGTGAAAATTGAGTATGTGGCCGGCGGAGTCAGGGTAAAAAGCAATCGTGTGACATCAAATGCAAAAAGTGGTATTTTGCTCTGGAAATCAAAAGTATCCGAAGTATCAGGAAACCGTGCGGAGAAAAATAGGGGGAATGGTGTTTATGCATATGCATCTGTAATACCGGTCATGAAAAAGAATACATTTTGCGAAAACGGAAAGGTTCAGGCGGTATATGTAAAAAGCTGCAAAGGATGGACCGGCATCAACCGTCCTTCATGCAGAACTGTTACATCAAGAAGTACAGCTATAAGCGGAACTGCATCAGGCAGCCAGACTGTTATTGCATATGTGCAGCGTTCCGGAAAACAGACAAAGCTGGGTGTATCATCCGTAAACAAAAAGAAACAGTACGTTATTAAAATAAAGAAGCAAAAAAAGAATACTGCTCTGAAACTTGTCTCAAAAGATAAATACGGAAATACAGTAACAGTAAATACTATTGTGAAGTAAGTATGTGTGATAAAAAAAGATTCTGTTCCGGATATCCATACATCGTATGTATAGAAGGAACAGAATCTTTTTTTTGAAAAATGTAAAAAAATCAAAAAAAGTGCTTGACACACTTTTTTTCTTATGTTAAAGTGGAGGATGCTATATTATGGCTAGATATGCCTGCCTAAAGGTCAGGCGGGATCATGTTGTAATAAATAATAAAAAAACAGGGGTGAAACGTCAATGGAAAAAAACAGAATTCGTTCTGTAAAAACTGGAAAAAGCATGCGTATGAGCTACCAGAGACAAAAAGAAGTCCTGGAAATGCCAAACCTGATCGAAGTTCAGAAAGATTCCTACCAGTGGTTTCTTGACGAAGGTTTAAAAGAAGTATTTGATGATATTTCTCCGATCGCAGATTACGGCGGAAAGCTCAGTCTGGAATTCATCGATTTCACATACGATGAAAAAGATGCAAAATATTCCATCGAGCAGTGTAAAGAACGTGACGTGACTTATGCCGCACCTTTGAAGGTTCGAGTAAGGCTGATCAATAAGGAAACAGAAGAGATCAACGAACACGAGATTTTCATGGGAGATTTACCGCTGATGACAGCTACGGGTACCTTTGTTATCAATGGTGCTGAGCGTGTTATTGTCAGCCAGTTAGTACGTTCCCCTGGAATCTACTACGCGATCGCTCATGATAAGCTTGGTAAGAGACTGTTTTCCAGTACTGTAATTCCGAACAGAGGTGCATGGCTGGAGTACGAGACAGATTCAAATGATGTATTTTATGTACGTGTAGACAGAACAAGAAAGGTTCCGATCACTGTTCTGATCCGTGCACTGGGCATTGGAACCAATGCTGAGATCATCGATCTGTTTGGTGAAGAGCCAAAGATCCTTGCCAGCTTTACAAAGGATACCTCCACAAACTATCAGGAAGGTCTCCTTGAGCTGTATAAGAAGATCCGTCCGGGCGAGCCGCTTGCAGTAGAGAGCGCAGAGAGCCTGATCATGGCAATGTTCTTCGATCCGAGAAGATATGACCTTGCCAAAGTCGGACGTTATAAATTTAATAAGAAGCTTCATTTCAATAAACGTATCGTAGGCCACAAGCTTTCCCAGGATGTTGTAGATACAACAACAGGTGAGATCCTTGCTGAGGCTGAGACACTTGTTACAAAAGAGCTTGCTGATACATTACAGAATTCCGCAGTTCCGTACGTATGGATCCAGGGTGAGGAGAGAGAGATCAAAGTTCTTTCTAGCCTTATGGTTGATATCCGTCACTATCTGCCGGAGCTTGAGGATCCGAAGTCCCTGGGTGTTACAGAATTAGTATACTACCCAGTGCTCGAAAAAATTCTGGAAGAAAATGACACATTTGAGGACAGATGTGATGCGATCAAACGTGATATCCACGACCTGATCCCGAAACACATCACCAAGGAAGATATCCTTGCGTCCATTAACTACAATATGCATCTGGAGTATGGCCTTGGTAACGATGATGATATCGACCACCTGGGCAACCGTCGTATCCGTGCTGTCGGTGAGTTGCTTCAGAATCAGTACCGCATCGGTCTTTCCAGACTTGAGCGTGTGGTACGTGAGAGAATGACAACACAGGACACAGAGAGTATTTCTCCGCAGTCCCTGATCAATATCAAACCTGTAACTGCAGCAGTAAAAGAGTTCTTCGGATCATCCCAGCTGTCACAGTTCATGGATCAGAACAACCCGCTTGGAGAGCTGACTCACAAGAGAAGACTTTCCGCACTGGGACCTGGCGGTCTGTCACGAGACAGAGCCGGATTCGAGGTTCGAGACGTACATTATTCCCACTATGGAAGAATGTGCCCGATCGAGACTCCTGAGGGACCGAACATCGGTCTTATCAACTCCCTTGCATCCTATGCAAGGATCAATCAGTACGGCTTCGTAGAGGCTCCGTACAGAAAGATCGACAAAACAGATCCTTCCAACCCGCGTGTAACCGATGAGGTTGTATACATGACAGCGGATGAGGAAGATAATTACCATGTAGCACAGGCGAATGAGCCGCTGGATGAAGAGGGACACTTCATTCATAAGAACGTTTCCGGTCGTTACCGCGAGGAGACACAGGAGTACGAGCAGCACATGTTCGATTACATGGATGTATCTCCGCGAATGGTATTCTCCGTTGCTACAGCCCTGATTCCGTTCCTGCAGAACGATGATGCGAACCGTGCGCTGATGGGATCCAACATGCAGCGTCAGGCCGTTCCGCTTCTTACAACAGAGGCTCCGGTTGTTGGTACAGGTATGGAGACCAAGACAGCTGTTGACTCCGGTGTATGCGTTGTTGCAAGAAAAGCAGGTACAGTACTTCGTTCCACATCTACAGATATCTCTATCAAGAATGATGACGGAACAAAAGATGATTATCATCTGACTAAATTCATGCGAAGCAACCAGAGCAACTGCTACAACCAGAGACCGATCGTGTTCCAAGGTGAGCATGTTGAGGCAGGACAGGTTATCGCGGATGGCCCGTCTACATCCAATGGTGAGCTTGCACTTGGTAAGAACCCGCTGATCGGATTTATGACCTGGGAGGGTTATAACTACGAGGATGCTGTTCTTCTTAGTGAGAAACTGGTACAGAATGATGTTTATACATCTGTCCATATTGAGGAATATGAGGCAGAATCCCGTGATACCAAGCTGGGACCGGAAGAGATCACACGTGACGTTCCGGGTGTCGGCGATGACGCTCTGAAGGATCTGGATGAGCGCGGTATCATCCGTATCGGTGCTGAGGTACGTGCCGGTGATATCCTTGTCGGTAAGGTTACTCCTAAGGGAGAGACTGAGCTTACTGCTGAGGAGCGTCTCCTTCGTGCTATCTTCGGTGAGAAGGCAAGAGAGGTACGTGATACTTCCCTTAAGGTACCGCACGGTGAGTATGGTATTATCGTAGATGCCAAGGTATTTACAAGAGAGAACGGCGATGAGCTGAGCCCTGGAGTAAATCAGGCAGTACGTATTTATATTGCACAGAAGAGAAAGATCTCCGTTGGTGATAAGATGGCTGGTCGTCATGGTAACAAGGGTGTCGTTTCCCGTGTACTTCCGGTTGAGGATATGCCATTCCTTCCAAACGGACGTCCTCTTGATATCGTGCTGAATCCTCTGGGTGTACCTTCCCGAATGAACATCGGACAGGTCCTGGAGATCCACTTGAGCCTTGCTGCCAAAGCACTTGGCTTCAATATTGCAACACCTGTATTCGATGGCGCAAACGAGGTTGATATCCAGGATACTCTGGAGCTTGCCAACGATTACGTTAATACGGAAGACTTTGAGGAATTCCGTGAGAAATATAAAGACATCCTTGCACCGGATGTTATGCAGTATCTCGATGAGAATAAAGCTCACAGAGCACTCTGGAAGGGCGTTCCGATCTCCAGAGATGGTAAGGTAAGACTTCGTGACGGACGAACAGGCGAGTACTTCGACAGCCCTGTAACGATCGGTCACATGCACTACCTGAAGCTGCATCATCTGGTAGATGATAAGATCCATGCACGTTCCACGGGTCCATACTCCCTGGTAACACAGCAGCCTCTGGGTGGTAAAGCTCAGTTCGGTGGACAGCGTTTCGGAGAGATGGAGGTTTGGGCACTGGAGGCATATGGTGCTTCCTACACACTGCAGGAGATCCTGACAGTGAAGTCTGATGATGTGATCGGACGTGTTAAGACCTATGAAGCGATCATCAAAGGTGACAACATTCCTGAGCCAGGTATTCCTGAGTCCTTTAAGGTACTTCTTAAAGAGCTTCAGTCTCTTGGTCTGGATGTACGTGTGCTCAGCGAGGACGGATCAGAGGTACACATTATGGAAACCTCTGATTACGGAGATACTGATCTTCGTCATGTCATCGAGGGCGATTCCAGAGGACGCAGAGATGAGGAGTCCTTCGGTAAACACGGCTACACCAAGCAGGAGTTCAGCGGAGAAGAGCTTGTCAATGTAGAAGAAGATGAGGACATGGAAGACGAAGATGATATGATCGAGTTTGAAGAGTCCTTTGATGATGAGGAATAAGAAAGGGGAAAGAATACATGGCAGAAACAACCAACGCCAATGAAACATATCAGCCAATGACTTTCGATGCCATCAAGATCGGACTGGCGTCCCCTGAGAAGATCAGAGAGTGGTCACACGGTGAGGTTTTAAAACCTGAAACGATCAACTACAGAACCTTGAAGCCTGAGAAGGATGGTCTTTTCTGTGAAAGGATTTTCGGACCGAGCAAGGACTGGGAGTGCCACTGTGGAAAGTACAAAAAAATTCGCTATAAAGGCGTTGTCTGCGACAGATGCGGTGTTGAAGTAACCAAATCTGCCGTTCGTAGAGAGCGTATGGGACACATCGAGCTTGCAGCTCCGGTGTCTCATATCTGGTACTTTAAAGGAATTCCGTCCCGTATGGGTCTGATCCTTGATATTTCTCCGAGAACACTGGAGAAAGTGCTTTACTTTGCTAACTATATCGTTCTGGATCCTGCAGATTCCGGACTTATGTACAAACAGGTACTCACCGAGCGTGAGTACCAGGAAGCACGTGAGTCTTACGGAGAAGGATTCCGTGTAGGTATGGGTGCCGAGTCCATCATGGAGCTCCTTCAGGCTATCGATCTTGAAAAAGATTCTGAAGAACTGAAGGCAGAGCTTGTGGATGCAACAGGCCAGAAACGTGCAAGGATCATCAAACGTCTTGAGGTTGTGGAGTCCTTCCGTGAGTCCGGCAACCGTCCTGAGTGGATGATCATGACCGTTATCCCGGTTATCCCGCCGGATCTTCGTCCTATGGTACAGCTGGACGGAGGACGTTTTGCAACATCTGACCTGAATGATCTTTACAGAAGGATCATCAACAGAAACAACCGTCTGAAAAGACTTCTGGAGCTTGGTGCTCCGGATATCATTGTCCGCAACGAGAAGCGTATGCTGCAGGAGGCTGTAGATGCCCTGATCGATAACGGACGCCGTGGACGTCCTGTAACAGGCCCTGGAAACAGAGCTCTGAAATCCCTTTCCGATATGCTGAAGGGTAAATCCGGACGTTTCCGTCAGAACCTTCTCGGTAAACGAGTTGACTATTCCGGACGTTCTGTAATCGTCGTAGGACCTGAACTGAAGATCTATCAGTGTGGTCTTCCGAAAGAGATGGCTATCGAGCTGTTCAAACCTTTCGTTATGAAAGAGCTTGTTGCCAACGGAACTTCCCACAACATCAAAAATGCCAAGAAAATGGTAGAGAAGCTTGAGCCGGCAGTATGGGATGTCCTTGAGGACGTCATTAAGGAGCATCCGGTTATGCTGAACCGTGCACCTACACTGCATCGTCTGGGTATCCAGGCATTCGAGCCGATCCTTGTAGAAGGTAAGGCGATCAAGCTTCATCCGCTTGTTTGTACCGCGTTCAACGCAGACTTCGATGGTGACCAGATGGCCGTGCATCTTCCACTTTCCCAGGAAGCACAGGCAGAGTGCCGTTTCCTTCTGTTATCACCGAACAACCTTCTGAAACCGTCAGATGGTGGCCCTGTAGCCGTTCCTTCACAGGATATGGTCCTTGGTATCTACTACCTGACACAGGAAAGACCTGGAAACAAGGGTGAGGGCAAGTTCTTTAAGAGTGTCAACGAGGCAATTCTTGCATATGAGAACAAGGTCATCACACTCCAGACAAAGATCATTGTCCATTGTCATAAGACAATGCCGGACGGAACTGTTTTAAGCGGCAATGTTCAGTCCACACTGGGACGTTTCCTGTTCAACGAGATCCTTCCGCAGGACCTTGGATTTGTGGACAGAAGCGTACCTGGAAACGAACTGCTTCTTGAGGTTGATTTCCTTGTAGGTAAGAAACAGCTGAAGCAGATCCTTGAAAAGGTTATCAATACTCACGGTGCAACAAAGACAGCCGAGGTACTTGACTCCGTTAAGTCTATGGGTTACAAATACTCCACACGTGCAGCCATGACCGTATCCATTTCCGATATGACCGTGCCGCCGCAGAAGCCGGAGATGATCAAGCAGGCTCAGGATACTGTTGACCGTATCACAAAGAACTACAAACGTGGTCTTATCACAGAGGAAGAGCGTTACAAAGAGGTTGTTGATACTTGGAAGAAGACCGATGATGAGCTTACAAAGGCACTTCTTACAGGTCTTGATAAGTACAACAACATCTTCATGATGGCTGACTCCGGAGCCCGTGGTTCCGATAAGCAGATCAAACAGCTTGCCGGAATGCGAGGACTGATGGCTGATACAACCGGTCATACCATTGAGCTCCCGATCAAGTCAAACTTCCGTGAAGGTCTTGACGTACTGGAGTACTTCATGTCCGCTCATGGAGCTCGTAAAGGTCTTTCTGATACCGCTCTTCGTACAGCCGATTCCGGATACCTGACAAGACGACTTGTTGATGTATCCCAGGATCTGATCGTTCGTGAGGCAGACTGCTGTGAGAACAGAGCAGAGATCTCCGGTATGGTCGTTCGTGGATTCATGGACGGAAAAGAAGAGATCGAGAGCCTTCAGGAGCGTATCACAGGACGTTTCTCCTGTGAGACCGTTAAGAATAAAGACGGAGAAATCCTTGTTAAAGCAAACCACATGATCACACCGAAGCGTGCAGCCCGTATCATGAAAGAGGGCGTAAGCAACCAGACAGGCGGACCGATCGACAAACTGAAGATCCGTACCATCCTTTCCTGTAAGTGCAAGGTTGGTGTCTGCGCAAAATGTTATGGTGCGAACATGGCTACCGGTGAGCCGGTACAGGTTGGTGAGTCTGTTGGTATCATCGCAGCACAGTCTATCGGTGAGCCAGGTACACAGCTGACCATGCGTACTTTCCATACCGGTGGTGTTGCCGGTGGAGATATCACACAGGGTCTTCCTCGTGTCGAGGAGCTTTTTGAGGCAAGAAAGCCGAAGGGTCTTGCGATCATCACAGAGATCCCAGGTGTTGCCACGATCAACGACACTAAGAAGAAACGTGAGATCATCGTAAACGATCCGGAGACAGGCGATTCCAAGACTTACCTGATCCCATACGGTTCTCGTATCAAAGTCCTTGATGGACAGGTTCTTGAGGCCGGCGATGAGCTGACAGAAGGTAGTGTAAATCCGCATGATATCCTGAGAATCAAGGGTGTGCGTGCAGTTCAGGATTACATGATCCGTGAGGTTCAGCGTGTATATCGTCTGCAGGGTGTTGAGATCAACGATAAGCATATCGAGGTTATCGTTCATCAGATGCTGAAGAAGATCCGTATCGAGGATAATGGAGATACAGAGTTCCTGCCAGGAACACTTGTTGATGTCCTTGATGTTGAGGAAGTTAACGAGAAACTTGAGGCAGAGGGCAAACAGCCGGCAGAGGGAAAACAGGTTATGCTTGGTATTACCAAAGCATCCCTTGCTACAAACTCCTTCCTGTCAGCAGCATCCTTCCAGGAAACAACAAAAGTCCTGACAGAGGCTGCTATCAAAGGTAAGATCGATCCGCTGATCGGTCTGAAAGAGAACGTTATCATCGGTAAGCTGATTCCTGCAGGTACAGGTATGAAGCGTTACAGTGAGATCAGTCTTGACACAGGAATGCCGGAGGTAAAAACAGCTTCCGAGGAGCCTGAGGATACAGAGGAAATTTCCGTAGAGGAAGAGAAGACTGAGACTGCTCCGGAGGAAGAGACCATTGCTGTTGAAGAGACAGCAGAGGAAACTGCACCGGTAGAAGAATAAGTCGATATACCTTGCTAATATAAATAAATCTCCCCCCGGAAATCCGGAGGGAGATTTCTGTTTATAAGCAGGGATTTTCTGAGAGAGGAGGGATTGCGATGGACAAGGAACTGCCAATTTCCCCGTGGCCGGAATGGAAGATCGTAAGCAAGATCGGGGAAGGCTCTTTTGGAAGAGTGTATAAAGCTCAGAGAACTGAGAAGGGACGTTCTTTTTACTCGGCAATTAAGATAATCACAATCCCCGCCAGTAAAGGGGAGCTGGACAGTGTGCGCTCAGAATCCGGTGATGAAAAATCTGTCCGCGGTTATTTTGAAAATCTGGTGGAGGAGTGCATTCAGGAAGTAAGCACCATGGAGTATTTCCGGGGAAATTCCCATATTGTATCTGTAGAAGATTACAAGGTGATGGAATATCTGGACGAGATCGGATGGGATATTTTTATCCGCATGGAATATCTCACAAGCTTCATGGAATACTATGCGGGAAAAAATCTCACAGAAAAAGAAGTGATGAAGCTGGGTATCGATCTTTGCAGATCACTGGAATACTGTGGGCAGCTTCACATCATCCACAGGGATATCAAACCTGAGAATATTTTTGTATCCAGGTTCGGGGATTTCAAGCTGGGGGACTTTGGAATTGCCAGAGAACTGGAAAAAACCATGAGTACCCTTTCCAAAAAGGGAACTTATTCCTATATGGCGCCGGAGATGTACAGGGGAGAACAGTACGACAGCAGAGTGGACATTTATGCACTTGGCCTGGTGTTATATAAACTGATGAATCATAACAGGCTTCCGTTTCTGAATCTTGAAAAACAGCTGATCACATACAGAGATAAGGAAAACGCACTCACGAGGAGGATGTCAGGCGAAACACCGCCACCACCTGTGGATGCAGGAGAGGCTTTCGGCTCCGTTATCTTAAAAGCCTGTGCTTATGATGCAAAAGAACGATATCAGACTCCGGATAAGTTTCGGGAAGCACTGGAAGAAATCCGGTATGGAGCGGCAAATAGAGAACAGGGAGTTCATGAGAAACCGAAACCAGTGGAGGAAAGACCTGTTCCGAAGTCCATGCCGAAGTTTCTCCAGGAGGGTGCAGCCAGACAGCTGGCAAGAACGAGTCAGCTGAATACGGATGCGATCCGTCAGGCACGTAAAAATCCTGTGCCGGTATCCATACAGCCGGAGAAACCGACAGCCGGAGAAATAGCAAAAAATGCAGCCCGGAATACGCCAAAGGCTCAGAGCACAATACAGAAGCCTCAGAAATCTGCATCCGGAAAAACAGCATCCGAAAAGGATAGCCTGTCCGGTTATCCGTCAGGACGTTCCCGTCAGTCAGATCCCGGTATAAGAAAAACCGGAGCTGTAAAGCCCAGAGTTACCTCTATCACAGATCTGGAAGACGACCGTGACCAGAATCTCCAGGAGTGGGAAGGATCCGTACCAGAGAATGACGGAAATGACGATGACAGAAGGAAACGGAAAGGTATTTTCAGAATGCTTATAACAGCCGGGATCCTTGTTGTGTTGATCGGCGGGATCCTTGCGGTACGAACGATACGGAAACCTGCGGATAACGGGGAACCTTCGTATACAGATTCCGATGATTCTGATGCTCTGAACAAAGGAAATTTCGGTACTGCAGACAATTCGGATAAAAGTTTCGCACAGGCAATGGAAACGATACGTGACCATGCGACAACCATAGAAAATGCTCTGGACAGCTATAGACGTGAAGGTACAGAGGGGGATTGCCTGCGCTTTTATAACGGATCAGGAGAGATCGCCAAAGTACTTGTATATCCCGGCAGTTCCGCAGATGGCGTTTATGAGGAATATTTTTACTGGGGCGAGCAGATGTTTTATACTTATGTATGGGACGGAGATGAGAAGCAGTATTTTTATTATCAGGACGGCCTTCTGATCCGATGGATCGATGCAGATGGTAAGGTTCATGATAAAGAGAGCGATAACGACAAATATGTAGAACTGGGAGACAAATACTGGAGTAATTCTGTAGTGGAGCTTCAGCAGTAATGTCGAAGGGGTTTTACGAAAGGAAAAAGAATGGCCTATCAGATTGATTATGCGTATACATGTCACACCGGAAAGGTGAGGACAAATAATGAGGATAATTTCTGGTGCTGCGGAGTGCGCCTGCCGGTGCACAACCAGGGGGTTGACGGAATCCTGGCAGGTCATACACAGCACTGGCAGCTTCCAATGCTGGCTGTTTTTGACGGCATGGGCGGAGAAAGCTACGGTGAAATGGCAGCTTCTGCAGCTGTGGAAGCGCTGGGAGGCTTCTATGAAGAAAACAAAAAGACCCTGAAAAAAGAGCCTGTGGTTTTTCTGACAGGAGCCTGCGAAAATATGAATGAGGCAGTATGTCGCTATAGCAATGAAAACTGTATCAGAAGCATGGGAACAACCATGGCACTTTTGTCTTTCAGCGAAAAGGCAATCTATGCCTGCAACCTTGGGGATAGCCGTATCTACCGTCATTTTCAGGGGAAGTTCCAGCAGATTTCCACGGACCATGTGATCGGCGGAAAAATGCTGGGAAAAGCTCCGCTGACGCAGTATCTGGGCTTTCAGGAAGAAAACATGGCACTGGAGCCTTCTATCGTGGAGATCGGTTATCAGCCGGGAAGCTCGTATCTGATCTGTTCAGATGGAGTGACAGACATGCTTTCTGATCAGGAGCTTCAGAAGATCCTTGACGGGACAGAAACCGCAGAAGAAAAAGTAGGTAAGATCCTGGAACAGGCATTGGAAAGAGGCGGCAGAGATAATGTGACACTGGTCCTTGCACAGATCAGCGGCTATGAAGAAAAAAATATTCTCAAACGCTGGGCAGAGCGCCACAGTACCGGACGGTAATAAACCCGGGGAGTAAGAAAAGGGATAAGGAGAAAATTTGCGATGAGAAATCGAATGCAGGATCTTGATTTTGAACAGACAGTTGCCTTCGATTCAGTGAAGGACTTTGAATTTACAAGAAAGGCGGCACAGAAGTTCCGCCAGGTTGTCAGTCTGGATTCTTTTGAGGATGAGGATGCAGATGTTATTTTTCATTATCTTTACAAGGAGATGGAACTGGTTTCCTTTGGTGACTATCTGAAACGATATGTGTATGAGCGTGCAGAGCTTGAGGAGCCTTTTTCCCAGGTGCCGCAGGAAGTCTACAGGGAGATCGTTGTGGAATCCTTCAAGGAAACCTACACACCGAAATCCATGTCACCTACATCAGCCAAGTTGAGTTCTCTGGTGAATAACTGGCTGACTCAGGCATCTGTGAAGCGTGAAACGGTTTTTCTGCTGGGGTTCGGACTTCGGATGAGTACAGAGGATGTTTCAGATTTTCTGACCCGGGTGCTTCGTGAGCAGGATTTTGATTTTCATAATCCGGAAGAAGTGATCTACTGGTATTGTTACCGGAATCATCTTGGCTATTATAAAGCGGAGGAATATAAAGAAACCTACAAACAGATGACTCCGGTGGAAAAAAAGACCGGAGAGATCGTGTATGGCACAGGGCTTTGTCTGGACAGTGAAGAAAAGCTTCTGGAATATCTGGCTTTTCTGAAAGGAAGACATGATGATCCGAAATCAGAGAAGAGCCAGGCTTTTCAGGAATTTATGATCCTTCTGGAGCGGGCAAGGAAGATCATTGCAGCCATGTATCAGGAAGATGAGGAAGAAAACGGTGGCAAAAAGATCTGGAAGCCTGAGAATATCAGTGCTTCGGATCTGGAAAAGGTTATCTGCAGCGGGATCCCCATTAATAAAATGGGAAATCTCAAAAAGATGTCCGCATCCATTCTGGCAAAGCATTTCAGCCAGAAGCGCTTCAGCCGCCAGAGGATCAACAATATCCTGAACCATAAATTTCCGGTGGAGCGGTTCGATCTGATCACGCTGGAGTTTTTTGTGATCTCTCAGGAGATGGCAGAGGATGATCCGTATACGAGATATCGCCATTTCCTGGAGGAGATCCAGGAGATCCTGGCCCGCTGCGAAATGAGTGAGATCTACATAGTGAATCCATATGAGTGCTTTCTTCTGATGTGCCTGCTGACAGACTGTCCGCTGGCAGTATTTTCCGAGATTTGGGAAAAATCCTATGAAGAGGGAGAAGAAAAGAACTGAAAAAAGGATGATGCGTTTCGGTGACGCATCATCCTTTTTTTGTGTGCGCCCGGCGGCGCACGTTTCTAACGGGTGCAAGTCCCGAATCCGCCTGGTAGTGGGAAGGATATAGCCGAAGGCAAGGGTGTCCATCGTGAGGTGGAATCTGAAGGAAGCCGGATGTGGGAATAAACTAACCACGGGCAAATCTCTGGTCTGACGAACAGAAATCACATATAAGGTTTTGCATGAGGGTAAGGCTGCACAACAAGTCAAAGCCCAATAACTACACGGAATCATGCGGAATAGATGTGGCAGATAGATGGAGAGAAAGAAGCGTGTGATACCCGGGGAGGTCTGCGCGACATGCCTCGAAAGAGGTAACCACTGCCAAAAGCAGTGCTGAACGCACAGAAGTCAGCAGAGGTCATAGTAGCCGAGAGGTGAAGGATTGAATCAATAGGAGTCTCAAGTATGACCCGGAAAGGAGAAATGAGCAGATGGATGCAGAAAACAAGGAAAGCTGCTTGCAGAGAGATAGCGCGGAACGTAAAGGGTATGTAAGAGCGCACCGCTCATTCAACCGGATATGGAAAGAAAGGGACAGTGCAGAGCCGGATATCTTAGGTAAGATACTGAATAAGGACAACCTAAACAGAGCTTACAAAAGAGTGAAGGCAAACAAGGGAGCGCCGGGAGTAGATGGGATGACCATTGAAGAGGCGTTCCAGTGGATAAAGGAACATAACCACGAACTGACAGAACAGATTCGAAAGGGGCATTATACCCCATCGCCTGTGAGACGAGTGGAAATTCCCAAACCAGACGGAGGAGTACGAAAACTTGGTATTCCGACTGTCATAGACCGTATCATCCAACAGGCAATGTCACAACAGCTGATACCGATTTATGAGCCAAAGTTTTCGGATGGAAGTTTCGGATATCGTCCGGGACGGAGTGCGAAAGACACAGTTCAGAGGATAGAGGAGTATGCAGAACAGGGATATACAAAAGCAGTAGTCCTAGACCTGTCAAAGTATTTCGATACACTGAACCATGAGTTACTTGTAAATATCCTGCGCAGAGATGTAAAGGATGAACGTGTAATACAGATGATAAAGAGGTATCTTAGAAGTGGAGTGATGGAAAACGGTGTAGTCGTTAAGACGGAAGAAGGATCACCACAGGGAGGAAATCTCTCCCCACTGTTAGCCAATGTATATCTTAACGAGTTTGACCAGGAGTTCAACAAAAGAGGAGTACCGTGCATTCGCTATGCAGATGATATCGTATTGCTAGCGAAGAGCGAACGTGCATCCGAGCGGTTGTTGGAAAGCAGTACGAAATATCTGGAAGGGACACTGAAACTAAAGGTGAACCGAGAGAAAAGTCGTACGGTCAGTGTGTTTGCAATAAGAAATTTTAAGTACCTTGGCTTCTGTTTCGGGAAGAGCGGAAAAGGAATCTATGTCCGTGTCCATGGAAAGTCATGGAAGAAAGCCAAGGAGAAGCTGAGAAAGCTCACTTCCCGGAGCAGGTGCGGAAGTATAGTAAAGACCATGGAACGTATAAAAGAATATATGCGAGGATGGCTGAACTATTACAGTATGGCAGACATGAAAAACAACGTCGAAAGGCTGAACAGGTGGCTGTATCGAAGGATACGAATGTGTATCTGGAAACAGTGGAAACTGCCAAAGACACGAAAACGGAAGCTGATGGGGTTGGGAATGCCAGAATGGGCAGCCTGTGAAGGAGCCTACAGCCGAAAAGCTTATTGGAGAATGGCAAATGCAGGAGTGGTCAAACGAGCACTAACAAAAGAAAGACTGATAAACTGGGGCTTTTATGATTTAGCCACAGCCTATCAGTCCATGCACGTCAACTATTGAAACCGCCGTGTACCGAGCGGTATGCACGGTGGTGTGAGAGGACGGCGGTTAGTCACCGCCTCCTACTCGATCCGATCCGGTAAGTCTGTTATTTTGTTATTCGTTATAGTATCCATAAATCGCACGGCTGTCCTGTGCGATGGTGTTCTGTGCAGCAGAGGTATCGTTAAGATCCTGTGACATAAAGCAGACTACCAGGTCGATCCCCTTTGCGGTGTCATAGATGATGCCGGCATCGTTTTCTACGTGATCCAGTTCACCGGTTTTGTTGGCAACCTTTACCTCGGAAGGCATCTGAGCCGGGATCTTGTTTTTCCTGGTCTGCATTTTCAGAAGACGATACATATATTCGGCTCCTGCCAGAGTATCGTTGTTATCGGTAGCAGTACCCTTGTCGATCTGATAGATGGTCTTCAGAAATTTTCCACAATCCTTTGCGGAAGTGTAGTTATCCCCATTGGAATTATCTGCAAGAAGAAGACGTCCCATGGAAGTGCTGGTGTATCCGTGATCCTGACAGAATTTATTCACACGGGCCATTCCGGCTGTGTTATCCCCGCCGCCAAGATAATTGACAAGTGTATTGGCAGCATCATTGTCGCTGACTGTGATCATGGAGTTCAGTGCATTGTCCAGCTGATCCTTGCTGTATTTGGAGGAAAGACTGTCATAATCCTCATATACAGCACCCATGATATAGAGCTTGATCAGGCTGGCAGCCTGCATCTGCTGATCATTGATGGTACCTTCGGTATTTTTTGCAAGATTGCATACATATACGGACCAGGTTCCGTTATCGGTGGGAAGAAGAGACTGTACCTGATTCAGAAGGTTGTCCATGCTGGAATCCGAATTGTCTGTGAAAGTGCTTCCGCTGGATGGAGAAAGAGTTCCTTCTTCCTGAGTGGAAGAAGAACTGTCCTTGATGCCAGAAGCTTCGGAAGAATCGGAGGCTGCAGATGTATCTGTGGATTCTTCCTGTGCGGAAGGACCCTGGACCTCAGCTGAAGATGCTGCGGCAGCAGCGCTGGAAACGGTAGGATCATCAGGATAAAGAGCATCCAGCTGATCGGCTTTGCTGCTGAGCTCAGCGGCAGAATCAGAAACCTCCTGCACACTTTTCTGCAGCTTGTTAACTTTTGTCTGGAGAGATGCAAGCTTGTCCAGGGAGCGGACATTCAGTGCCCCAAGTCCTGCCAGTGCGATGACAAGCACTGCGATCACAATATATAGAAATGTATTTTTTTTCATATATAAACAAACTCCTTTTTATTATTGGAAATAAGCATCGATTCCATTGGCGATCCCTTCTGCCATAGTCTGCTGGAAGGAGGAATCCGCCATTTTCAGATCATCGCTCTGGTTGGTCATAAATCCCATTTCCACAATCGTCACCGGGATTGTGCTCCAGTTAATACCTGTCATGGAATCTGTGTAGATGATCCCGCGGTTCTGGAAGCCGGTAGCTGCGCAGTAGGAATCCACAATGCATTTGGATAGTCTGTTGGAACTGTCATAGAGACTGGAAACATAAGGATTCTGCTGGGACGGACACATGGTCAGAGCACCGGAGACATCTGCAGAATCATCTCCGTTTGCATGGATACGGACACAGATCTCCGCACCCTGGGAAGCGACCAGCTCTGCACGTTCCTTGTTGCTGATAGCGGTATCATTGTCTGTCCTTGTCATTATTACCTGGTATCCACGCTGTTCCAGGATATCCTTAAGCAGAAGAGAAACGTCCAGATTCAGCTGATACTCCGGGAGACCGCTGAAGGAACCTCTGGTTCCGGTGGAAGCCTTGGCCTTCATGGTGGAGGAACCGGGGCCGTTCGGCTCTGTGGCGCTCATATCAACATTTTCACTCTGATGTCCGGGATCGATCCCGACGATATGGCCGTTGTTGGAAGCAGAAGAGGTATCATTACCGCCATCGGTGAATCCCTCACCACCGGCTTCACTGAAAACAGAGGGTTTGGTCGTTTTCTGACTGTTTTCGGCTTCCGGTGCCCGTTCATGTTCAACGGTGTTGTTTTTGACAGCTTTTTCTGTCTGTGCCCGCTGCTGCAGGTATTTGTTGGCTGCCTGTTTCTTTTCGATCTTGGCTGTATAAAGTTCGATATCCTCTTTCATGGATTTCTGCTTTTTCTGGACCGGTTTGATCACAGAGGTCATTTTCTGGTCAACGGCATCGATCTTCCGGTAGGTTTTATAGCTGAGTCCAAAAAGCAGTCCAATACAGATAAGACCCGTCAGAAACAGGACGATCGCCATCAGATGAGGCTTTTTTTCCATAAAAATACGTCCTTTCTTGGTGGGTGTTTGCATTTGTAAATATTATAAATAAGGAGATAGGAAAAAGCAATTGTGAAATTGGGCTTGACAACAGGGGAAAATATGATACTATATATGTAAAATAATTATATATAAAAATTTTATATATAAAATAATTACATAAAGAGGTGAGCGTATGTATTACTATCCGGTATCAGCTGTGCTGACAGAATGTCTGATCCTTTCTGTTGTGGAACAGCAGGATTCCTACGGATATGAGATCAGCCAGACTGTAAAGATGGTTGCATCCATCAAGGAGTCTACCCTGTATCCCATCCTGCGGAAGTTGGAGACAGGTGGTTATCTTACAACGTATTCCCAAGAGTTCCAGGGCAGGAAGCGAAAGTATTATTCCATCACAGAAGCCGGGCGTGATCAGCTGGAATATTTGAGGAAAGAGTGGAGAGAATACCGCGATACTATAGACGATATTGTGGAAGGGAGACTTCGAAAATGACAAGAAAAGAGTATATGGAGCAGCTGAAGAAATATCTGAAGCGGCTTCCAAAAGAAGATTATGACAATGCCATTGAGTATTTTTCGGAATACTTCGATGAGGCTGGACCTGAGAATGAACAGCAGGTTATGGAAGAACTGGGACAGCCTAAAGAGGCGGCAAGGGAACTGCTTCTGAACCTTTTACAGGAGAGTGTTGGTGACAGTAAAGACATCACCGAGGAAAAAACAGCAGCTTTGCCGGCAGCAGGTTCATATTACGGAGAGAGCTCCCATGCACATAGCCGGACAGATTCAGGAAACCTGAGTACAACAGGGTACAGTACATCCGCAGGAAAGAAGCGTTCCCCCGGAAAGATCATTCTTCTCGCATTTCTGGTGATCTGTGCATCGCCGGTGAGCATTGCGCTGCTGTTTACAGGCCTTGCAGTACTGGCAGCAGTGGTGATTGTCATCGCAGCAGTGATCTTTTCCATGGCAGTTACAGGTGTATCAGCAATTGCCGGAGGTATCGTGCTCACAGGTTTCGGCGTGACATTGATCGTAAGATCTCTGGCAGCATCCTGCATGATGGTCGGCAGTGGATTTCTGATGGCAGGTGCGGGAATCCTCGTTGGAGTACTTACCATATATATATGTAAATGGTGTGCAATGGGAATCGGCCGTCTGGTTAACAGACTTGCAAGAAAGAAGGTGCATAAAAATGAATAAGATTGCAAAAACAGTGCTGATGACAGGTACAGCACTCTGTGTAGCGGGAGTTGTTCTTTCCACAGCAGGATATTTTGCAGGGGGAAAAGATTTCACATATACTTCAGATCATATGTATGTATCCGGAGGAAATTCTTCCAGTCGTAAAAATCTTACAGTAATGAAAAAAGAACAGATTGATGATTTTACGAAGCTGAATGTGGATTTTGAGGATTTTGATCTGGATATCCGTACCTCAGATGATGACCATTATTATATGGAATATAAGCTTGAGAAAAACGGGAGGAAAAATCCTCTGACCTGGAAGGATAAGGATGGAGAGCTCACGCTTGAGGAGTCTGCAGGCGGCAGTGGAAGTTATTATATAACCTATGATCTGGGGATATTTTCTACACATGCGGATCTGACAGAAAAGAAAGATGCATTGAATACGGTGGTTCTTTATATTCCGGAGAAGGCACAGCTTTCCGAAGCGGAGCTTCAGCTTTCCGACGGGGATTTTGCTGCCGATCAGCTTTTGTGTAAAGAAATGACCTTGGAACTTCTCAGTGGAGATCTGATGCTGGATAAGGGCGAGTTCGAAAAGTTTGATGCAAAGCTTTCCGACGGGGATCTGAATGTAAAAGAACTTCAATGTACAGATAACATGCAGCTGAAATCCGGAAACGGAGATGTGACCATAAAAAAGGCAGAGCTTGCAGATGGGCAGATAGCTCTCAGCGACGGAGATATTCAGATAGACAACAGCAGCTTTAACGGAGATATGAAGATCAATAGCTCTTGCGGTGATGTTTCTGTAGAAATGAAGAACGGCAGTGCAGAGAAAACCAATATTTATCTGAAAGCTACAGACGGAGATGTGGACACGGAGGGGCTTTCCAGGGGAAAAACCGACAATGAGGAAGACACCTCTGTTTATGAGAACAAGGCCGGTGCTTCAGCACCGACTTTAAATGTGGAATGCAGCGATGGGGATATTACATTAACAGAATCTGAAAAATAAAGAATATGAATATCCGCCTGACTATGCATCTGCTTGTAAAAATCCTAAAAAAGAATAAATGAAATTATATGAAGCGCAGGAGTTTTTCCGGAGAAAAATTCCTGCGTTTTTTGGCTGAAATGTATTGACAAATCCCTGTACTATGATATAATTCAATCAAATCACAGAAAACATATATAGTTACTAGGAAATAAGGAAATGGACATAAAGGAAATAAGGAGGATATCATCATGGGTAAAATTTACGGAAGCGCACTGGAACTGATCGGAAACACACCGCTTGTAGAGGTTAAGAACGTAGAGAAATCTGAGGGACTTGAGGCTACAGTACTTGCCAAGCTTGAGTATTTTAACCCGGCAGGAAGCGTTAAGGACAGAATCGGTAAGGCAATGATCGAGGATGCAGAGCAGAAAGGTATCCTGAAACCAGGCGCAACCATTATCGAGCCAACATCCGGCAATACAGGAATCGGACTTGCAGCCATCGCAGCTGCCAAGGGCTATAAGACGATCCTCACCATGCCGGAGACCATGAGTGTTGAGAGAAGAAACATCCTGAAGGCATATGGTGCAGAGGTAGTTCTCACAGACGGAGCCAAGGGAATGAAGGGTGCCATTGCCAAGGCAGAAGAGCTCGCCAAGGAGATTCCGGGAAGCTTCATCCCCGGACAGTTTGAGAACCCGGCTAACCCGAAGGCACATGCAGCAACAACAGGCCCTGAGATCTGGAATGACACAGACGGAAAGGTAGATATTTTTGTAGCAGGTGTTGGTACAGGCGGAACGATCACCGGTACAGGTGAGTATCTGAAGAGCCAGAACCCGAATGTGAAGGTAGTTGCTGTTGAGCCTGCAACTTCTCCTGTACTTTCTGAGGGAAAAGCAGGCCCGCATAAGATCCAGGGTATCGGCGCAGGTTTTGTTCCGGACACACTTGACACCAAGGTTTATGACGAGATCATCCCGGTAGAGAACGAGGATGCATTTGAAACATCCAAACTCCTTACCAAGAAAGAGGGAATCCTTACAGGAATTTCCTCCGGTGCAGCTCTCTATGCTGCGATCCAGCTTGCAAAACGCCCGGAGAACAAGGGGAAAGTGATCGTAGCACTTCTTCCGGACAGTGGAGACCGTTACTACTCCACACCACTGTTTACAAAATAATCGATCCGAAGACCGCTTCTTTTGCCCCGAAGCGTGATTCTGCGTGATTATTTACGGCGCTCCTGAATGCCTGTCCAAGCAGGCTGCCGGAGCGCCGGTTTTATTCTTGATTTCATCGAATTAAGTAAGCCCTCTGTGGGGCTGTGGTTATTGTTCACTGGTAAGGTCCCGCGAAAAGCAATAAGCAGTGTGTGGGGACTTGCTTGTATCTTGTAGCTTTTTCAGGTATAATAGAGAAAACAAACAAAACCTATTAACAATATAAAGAATAAAGTCTGCAAAGCAGATTCTGCTTCCTATGAAAGAAGATACAGGAAGCTGCCTGTGCATCACAGAGAAGGGTGCCGGTCATGGAATACAGAGGAATATTTCCGGCCGAACAGCTGCACAATAACAGAAAGAGCAAAAGGCTATAAATCAGAAGAATACTGAAATATTGGAGGTAAATATTACATGAGGATTTCTACAAGAGGAAGATATGCGCTGAGACTGATGTTGGATCTTGCTACAAATTATACAGGAAAACCGATCCGCTTGAAGGATGTGGCGAAGCGCCAGGAGATCTCCGATAAATATCTGGAGCAGATCATCTCCATCCTGAACAAAGCAGGCTTTGTCCGCAGTGTCCGTGGCCCTCAGGGCGGCTATGCACTGCAGCAGACCCCGGATAAATACACGGTCGGAATGATCCTTCGTCTCACAGAAGGAAGCCTTTCCCCTGTGGAATGTCTGGACGACAACGGAGCCTTCTGTGAACGTGAGGAGAACTGTGTCACCCAGATCCTCTGGAAAAAGCTGGACGATGCTATCAAAGGTGTGGTGGATCATATAACATTGGAAGACCTGATGAACTGGCAATCCGTGAAGGCGGACGAGTACATCATATAAAAAAAGCTGCGCAAGCAGCTTTTTTTTATATCACATTTTTTTACTAACATTTTACAAAACCGCGATTTTATATTTTACCTTCCGTTCCTATAATAACACCTGTATTTAAGCAGTAAGCAAGTAAAAATGATCATAGAAATGAGGAGAAAAAAATCATGAAAAAAAGAATCGCAGGTATCTTAACAGCAGCACTTATCGGAACTACAGTAATGGGAACCGTTGTAATGGCAGCACCATCCGGAGCAATCGACGTAATTTCCCGTGAGGACGGATCCGGAACACGTGGAGCATTCGTAGAGCTGTTTGGGATCGAAGAAGAAAAAGACGGCGAGAAAGTAGATATGACAACACAGGAAGCAAGCATCACAAACAACACAGATGTAATGCTTACCACAGTAGCAGGCGATGAGAACTCTATCGGATACGTATCCCTTGGTTCCCTCAACGATACAGTAAAAGCAGTAAAGATCGACGGAGCAGAGGCAACAGCAGAGAACGTTGCAGATGATACATACAAGGTAGCACGTCCGTTCAACATCGTAACAGGCGACAAGCTCAGCGATGCAGCACAGGATTTCATCAACTACATCATGAGCTCTGACGGACAGGACATCATCGAAAAAGAAGGCTACATCAAAGTAGATGAAAAAGCAGAGGCATACAAAGCCGGAGATGCAAAAGGCAAAGTCGTAGTTATGGGATCTTCTTCTGTAGGACCTGTAATGGAGAAGCTTGCAGAGGCATATCAGAAAACAAACAAAGACATCACAGTAGAGGTTCAGGTCAGCGACTCCACAACAGGAATCAACAGCGCAACAGAGGGTGTATGTGATATCGGAATGGCATCCCGTGACCTGAAGGATGAGGAAACAGAGAAAGGTGTTAAAGCTACAGAGATCGCAAAAGATGGTATCGCAGTCATCGTAAACAACGCCAATGATCTTGAGGAGCTTTCAAGTGACCAGGTAAAATCCATCTTCACAGGTGACATCACAGACTGGGAAGACGTGACCAAATAAATTCCCGGATAAAAAACGATTGAAGTATCTTACAAAGAGCGGCGATCATGACAAGGTCAGGAAAGCCGCTCCGTTATATATCAGCACAGTGGATATCCACTGGGACAGAGAGAAAGGTGTCTTATGAATCATTTAGGAGAAAAGGCCATGAAGGTCGTTTTCCTCATTGCGGCCTGTGCGTCGGTTCTTGCAGTATTTCTTATCTGCGTGTTCCTTTTTGCAAACGGTCTTCCTGCAATGGGAAAGATCGGTCCCTTAAAATTCCTCTTCGGAACAGAATGGAGACCAACAAACGATAAATTCGGAATCCTGCCAATGATCGTGGCAAGTATTTATGTAACTGCAGGAGCAATCCTTATCGGAGTGCCGATCGCACTTTTTACATCCGTATTTATGGCAAGATATTGTCCGAAAAAAATCTATAAACCACTGAAATCCGGTATTGAGCTTATGGCAGGCGTTCCATCCATCGTATATGGCTATTTTGGCCTGGTTCTCCTGGTACCGCTGATCCGCCAGCTGTTCGGAGGAACCGGAAGCAGTATGCTGGCAGCATGTATCCTTCTGGGAATCATGATCCTTCCAACGATCATCGGAGTTACGGAATCTGCAGTACGAAGCGTTCCGGAAAGCTACTATGAAGGTTCACTTGCACTTGGCGCAACAAAAGAAAGAAGCATTTTCTTTGTTATGCTTCCGGCAGCAAAATCCGGAATCCTGGCAGGCATTGTCCTCGGGATCGGACGTGCCATCGGTGAGACCATGGCCGTGATCATGGTAGCCGGAAACCAGCCACGTATGCCGAAGGGACTTCTTCAGGGTGTCCGTACCATGACTGCAAACATCGTAACAGAGATGGGATATGCATCAGGACTTCATAGAGAAGCACTGATCGCAACAGGAGTTGTGCTCTTTGTATTTATCCTCATCATCAACTTAAGTCTTTCACTGCTGAACAGGAGGGCGGAACATGCAAACTAATGTATCAGTAACCGCAGATCCTGCGGTAGAAACAAACATGAAAAAAAGAAATACACTTACCATAGGAGACCAGCTGAAGTCCTATGCAAGACATCCTGGTGCAGGAGTCCTGGGATTCCTCACACTGCTGGGAGCAGTGATCACTTTTGCACTGCTGTTCTTCCTGATCGGCTATGTGCTTGTAAAAGGTATTCCCTATCTGAACGCAAGTCTGTTCAGCTTTACCTATACCTCAGAGAACGTTTCCCTTCTCCCGTCACTGATCAATACCCTGATCATGACACTGGTATCTCTGGCGATTGCCGCCCCGGTAGGAATTTTTGCAGCGATCTTCCTTGTGGAATATGCAAAAAAAGGCAGCCGCTTTGTAAAGCTGATTCGTATTACCGCAGAGACACTTTCCGGCATTCCCTCCATCGTATATGGTCTGTTCGGTATGCTGTTCTTTGTAACTGCACTGCATTGGGGCATGTCTCTTCTTTCCGGTGCCCTGACCATGGTGATCATGGTACTTCCCCTGATCATGCGTACCGCTGAGGAAGCGCTGAAATCCGTTCCGGATTCTTACCGTGAGGCAAGCTTCGGACTTGGAGCAGGCAAGCTCCGTACTATTTTTACTATCGTACTTCCCTCCGCAGTTCCCGGAATCCTGGCAGGTGTGATCCTGGCCATCGGACGTGTGGTAGGTGAGACAGCGGCACTTCTTTATACCTCCGGTACTGTTGCGGCAGTTCCAAACAGCCTGATGGGTTCCGGACGTACCCTGGCACTTCACATGTATGTGCTTTCCAGCGAGGGACTTCATGTAAACCAGGCATCTGCAACAGCCGTAGTCATTCTGGCTTTTGTACTTGTTATCAATGGCCTGTCCGGTCTGGTAGCCAGAAAAATTGCGAAAGGATAATGATCGATCATGAGTGAAAATACAAAAATTTCAATTGACAATATGAATCTCCATTACGGAAACTTTCATGCCCTGAAGGGAATCAATATGGAGATCCCGGAAAAAGAGATCACAGCATTTATCGGACCAAGCGGCTGTGGTAAATCCACACTTCTGAAATCCTTAAACCGTATGAACGACCTTGTGGAAGGCTGTTCCATCACAGGAAAGGTAGAGCTTGACGGGGAAGATATTTACGGAGATATGGACGTGAATCTTCTGCGTAAACGTGTGGGAATGGTATTCCAGAAGCCCAATCCGTTCCCGATGAGCATTTATGATAATATTGCATACGGTCCGAGAACACACGGTATCCGTTCCAAGGCAAAGCTGGATGAGATCGTGGAAAAATCTCTCCGTGATGCGGCAATCTGGGATGAGGTCAAGGACCGCCTGAAAAAAAGTGCTCTTGGAATGTCAGGCGGACAGCAGCAGCGTCTCTGTATTGCCCGTGCCCTGGCAGTACAGCCGGAGGTACTTCTTATGGATGAGCCCACATCTGCCCTGGACCCAATCTCCACTTCCAAGATCGAGGATCTGGCAGTAGAGCTTAAAAAGGATTACACCATTGTCATGGTCACACATAACATGCAGCAGGCGACCCGTATCTCCGACAAGACAGCATTTTTCCTTCTTGGTGAGGTTGTGGAATTTGCGGATACAGACAAGCTGTTCTCCATGCCGGCGGATAAGCGTACAGAGGATTATATTACAGGAAGGTTTGGTTGATATTATGTCAGAACGTTTTGTAAGACAGCTGGAAGAGCTTCACGTGGAACTGATCACCATGGGAAGTCTCTGCGAAAAAGCAATTTCACTTTCTGCCAAAGCTATTCAGGGTGAAGGCGGGATGACTCTCATTGGCAAGATCTTTGAGACGGAAAAAGAGATCGATGCACAGGAAAAAGAGATTGAAAATCTCTGCATGAAGCTTCTTCTTCATGAGCATCCGGTAGCCGGAGATCTGCGATCCATTTCCGCAGCGCTGAAGATGATCTCCGATATGGAACGCATCGGTGATCAGGCAGCAGATATTGCGGATCTGTCCAAGCATATCGAGGACAAAGCAGTTACCGGAGATATCATTAATATCCGGAAGATGGCAGAGGATACTGTCCGGATGGTTACAGAAAGCATCGATGCCTTTGTAAAGGGTGATCTTGAGCTTTGCAGAAAGGTTATTGACGATGATGATAAGGTGGACGATGCCTTCAATGATATTAAGGAAAAGCTGGCCGAGGTCCTGAATAACGGAAAACCGGATGCAAGCATCGGTCTGGATATCCTTATGGCTGCAAAATATTTCGAGCGTATCGGTGATCACGCTGTGAACATTGCAGAGTGGGTGGAATATTCCATCACAGGAAACCACAGAAGCGGTTCCAGCCATACAGATAACTATTTTGTTGAGGAATAGAAATAAGTAAGAGCAGATTGCAAAGAGTTGCATTATTGTAAAAAAGTGCTGTGGTATTGAAAGAATATCACAGCACTTTTTCTTTAATATTTATCAAACATATTCTGAACCTGTTCGATGTCATTGGTCACAGTTAAGATCAATCTTAACAATGTAGCTGCTTTCTGAGGAGCAAGATCGTTTCCTCTTGCAATATTTCCTATAAAGTAATCATCCTGTGTAATAACACCGGAACCAATTCGAGAACACCGAACTACAGGAATGCCTGTTTCTGCCAGCTCATCAATTTTATTGTTCCACTGTTCGCTGTAGCAACCGGATCCTGCTCCGGCAATGACAATGCCCTGTACGCCGCTCTCTTTGTAATAATCCAGAATTTCAGGATCTGCGTCAATTGTGAAATAGGCAACTCCTACTTTAGGAAGTTCCTTTAAGCTGGATACATCAAATTCGGTTTCGGTGGTATGACATTTGACAGAATCGTTATAGAAATAAGGTACACCATCTACCATATATCCCATTCCGCCAAAGTCTTTAGAGTCAAAAGCATCTGTCTGACAGGTGCTGATTTTTTGAACATCACGTCCCCCGTAAATGCCATCAGAGAATACTACCATGACACCTTTTCCCTTAGCCTGTTCATTGGCAGCGAGAGCGATAGACTGGTAAAGATTCATGGGGCCATCTGCGGAAGTAGCTGTAGAAGGCCTCATAGCGCCGGTCATAACAACTGGCTTATCTGTTTTCACGGTAAGATTCAGAAAATAAGAGCTTTCATCCAGCGTATCTGTTCCATGTGTGATTACAAAACCGTCAATATTTTCATCCTGAGCTAATTCATTGATCGTATTGGCAAGGGTGATCCAGTTTTCGTCGGTGATATCATCGGAGCCTACATTACATACCTGAATACCACGGACATTGGCAATATCTGTTACTCCGGCAGCACTGTCTACAAGTGTTCCTACATCTAACTGTCCAGCGGTATAGTTGGTAGCTTTCCCGGCAGTTCCTGATCCGGCGATAGTACCGCCTGTTGCTAAAACTGCTACAGTAGGAAGATCTTCTTTTTCATTGTTGGAAACAGTTACGGAAAGACCACTTTTGGTTTCATAAAAAGAATATTCATCGCTTGTCTGGCTGCTGTTTTCGGATTTTTGTTCCTGTTCTTGTGCAAATATCATGGTTGGTGTTATGGTGCTGATCATAGCTGCGGCAGTTATGGCTGCCAGAAATTTGTATGACTTCATAAGCGTTAACCTCTTTCATCGTTAGTTTTGAGTTGCTATATAAAGATTGTGCACAGATCTTTATTTTTAATGTATTAAAATGTATTTAATACAATTATGCGTAAAATTATATGGAATGTCAACAAGTATTGTATATTTCGGCATAATATAAAAAAATACAAGAAAGAAATTGTATAAAATACACATATAAATATATTTAACAAGAAAACACTGACTGAAAATAAAAGATAGTATAGGAAAAATAATTGACGCATGATAATAAATGTATTAGTATGTATTATTGATAAGCTATAAACAATCACAAAAAGAGGTAAAAATGAAAAAGGCAGTATTATTTGATTTTGATGGTGTGATCGCAGATACGGAAATGAAGACACTTGCTTATACAGAGGAACTGTTTTTTAAGTACGGTGCGGTTTTGAGTATGGAAGAAAAAATTTCATATATAGGAACAGATGGAAAAGAACCAACAAGAAAATTGCTCGAAAAAAATGGAATCTGTAAAACAGCAGAGGAATTTCTGGAAGAAAGAAGGACACTTGGTAATGTATATGAGAACAGTCAGGATCTGAAGCCTATGGAAGGACTGGTAGAATTTCTCGTCTGGCTGAAAACGGCAGGGTATAAAATTGGTATTGTATCATCTACCAGCACCAGACTTATTGTAACGGCGTTAAATCGGATGAAGCTTATGAGCTTTCCGGAGGTTCTGATCTGCGGTGATATGGTAACAAAGAAAAAACCCAGCCCGGAGGGGTACAGGAAAGCAATGGAGTATCTGGAAGTTATGCCGAAAGAAACGGTGATTATAGAGGATTCTCCTTCCGGAATCCGGGCAGGAAAAGCAGCAGGAGCTTATGTGATAGGATATAAAGGAGCTGAAGTACAGCAAGATACTACAGGAGCAGATACCTTGTGGAAGGATTATGCTCTTTTTGAAGAAAAATGGAAAAAGATACAGTGAGTATGAATAGCTGTTAAGAAAAAATCCCCGGGGGTTTCAAAATTGCCCCCGGGGATTTTTTGCTGTTGACTATGTTGGTATTTAGACGATCAATTTGTATTTATCTCCTATACACAGCTGCAGAGAAAGCTGTGTATAGGCAGAAGTTGAGTCATGTATAATGCTGTCGATCCGAAGAAGAGGGTAACCCTTTGTGATTCCCAGTATTTTGGCATTTCTTGAAGAAGCAAAGGTAATGTCAATGGTTTTGGAAGAATGATCAAAGACAATATTATGCTTATTTTTCAAGAGCTCATATAAAGATGTATTATTCAGATTTTCACTGAACAGAAAACTGAAGGACTCGGGAAATTTATTGATCTCCAGAAGCATAGGCTTATCATCCGCATAGCGAATACGTTCTATTACTAAAATTTTTTCGGTTTCATCAAGTCCCATTAATTCTGCTTCATTAGGAGTTGGATCTTCAATGGCAATTTTTATGGTTTTTGCTCCGGGTTTTTTGTTCATGCGCTGGCACATTTGAGAAAAGCTTACAACAGCAGGAGAAAGAGAACGCTGCATTTTTTTTTCTGCGATAAAGGTTCCTTTTCCTGATTTCTTCTCCAGGTATCCCTGACTGTCCAGTGCAGCAAGGGCTTTTCTTACAGTAACACGACTGACATGATATTGTTCGCTTAGTTCATTTTCTGTCGGGAGTTTACTGCCGGGAGTAAGTGTTCCACTGGTAATCTTGTCTAGGATCAGTTCTTCAAGTTGTTTATAAAGTGGTGTGGCTATGGCATTATCAAGTTCCATTTAATGAAAACTCCTTTCCGATAAATAAAAACAGATATTGTGATCTGATTTTATAGTTAAATACTTTTTTGTACATATATGATAATACATTTAAAACTATTTGTATATGAAGATTTGTTCTTTTTAAGCAAAAAAAGAAAAAAATATTGAAAAATAAAATACAAACTTTTATGATTTCAATATGACAATACAATACAGAGAATGAGTTGGATGATATTGATAAATGCATCTATGAGTGCATTTATCAGTACGAAAAAGAGATATTTCGAAACATAGTATGTATTATAATGTATTTTTATTGTGCAGATACAACAAAAAACAATAGGGAAAATTGTAAAATTAAGCGAAAAAAACAAATGGGATTGACAAAGAAGTTTCATGGATATACTATTGTAGCAGATACAAAGTAATACATATCAAACGTGAGATATGAAATTACAATTGTATGTACTACTAATAAAGACATGCGCATGATCTTTAGGTACTATCAAAACAAATGAAAATTGGGAGGTAGAGTTTATGTTTTGGATAGAACTTTTGATCGTCCTGGCGATTATTTTTGTGGGTGTTCGCCTTAGTGGACCGTTTTTAGCATTTGCAGGTGGAATTGGAATGCTGATTATGACATTTGGTCTTCATGTAAAACCGTCAGATCCACCTGTAACTGTAATTTTAATTATGATCGCAGTAATCTGTGCAGCCGGAATGATGCAGTCTTGCGGAGGACTTGATTATCTTGTAAAGATTGCTGAGAAAATCCTTCGTAAAAACCCGAAAATGGTAACTGTTCTGGCGCCGATCGTTGCTTATATTTTTACTTTTATGTGCGGAACAGGACATATTATTTACAGTCTTCTTCCGGTTATCAATGAAATTTCCATCGAAACAGGAGTTCGTCCGGAAAGACCGATTTCCGCATCTATTATTTCATCACAGCAGGCAATCACAGCGTGTCCGATTTCGGCAGCGACTGTCAGTGTACTGGCGTTTCTTGCAGAATCACAGTACACATCTGTAAATATTTTCACATTGCTTCTGGTATGTGTTCCGGCAACTCTGATCGGTACAGTTGCAGCAGCATTTTCTGTTCTGAAAAAAGGTAAAGAACTGAAGGACGATCCGGAGTTTCAGAGAAGAGTTGCAGCTGGTGAGATTGAAGATCTTGCAAAAAAAACATTAGAGGGAAACGAAAAAGAAACAAAATTCCAGGCAACAAAAGAGGCAAAAATTTCCGTAGCAATCTTTCTTATTGCAATGGTTGGAATCGTATTACTTGGTGCAGTAAAATCTCTTGTTCCGGTATTTGCAGATGAAACAAGCCTTCCGCTGACATCAGTTATTGAGATTTTCATGCTGGTTGCAGCAGCACTTATGGTTCTTCTTACAAAAACAGACAGTAACAAGCTTCTGGATCAGCCAGTATTTCGTACAGGTATGTTTGCAGTAGTTCTAGCATTCGGTCTTTGTTGGCTGGTAAATACATTCATCGCAGATCAGTCTTCCTTTATTACAGATAATATGTCTGCGCTGACAAATCAGCATCCATGGATCTATATCGTTGCAGTGTTTATTGTAGGAGCTATTACAACCAGTCAGTCATCCACTACTATGATCATGGTTCCGATAGGAATTGCACTTGGTCTTCCGGTGAATATTATTGTAGCTGGCTGGATCGCATGCTCATCCAACTATTTTATTCCTGCTTCTGGCCAGTGTGTAGCAGCTATTGCTTTTGATTCAGCAGGTACTACAAAAATCGGTAAATTTGTCCTGAATCACAGCTACATGCTTCCAGGTCTTGTTTGTACCGTAGTTTCTGTAGTAGCAGCAATTGCACTTGGAGCAGTAATTTTCTGATTTTATTGATTGGATAGTCGGAGATTTTTATAATCCTGACTTTGTGTAATGTTTTCCCTCTTCTATGATCCGACTATCCGATATAAGAGAAGCATTTTTGAATCATTATGGAGAATACAGGAGGAAAAAATGAAATTTGCACCAATGAATTATCATTATTTGAGATATCCTCTGAAGAAATTTCTGGACAAGGTAGAGCAGTCAGTATTTAACAGTATTGATCTGTATTGTAGTGCACCACAGTTTAACATATTTGATTATTCTCTTTTTTCATTACTTGAATTGGAAAAGGAGATCAGGAGAAGAAACCTAAGTGTTATGGCAATGACACCGGAGAATTGTACATACCCGGTTAATTTCTGCACACAGGACAGAGGAACACGTGAGTCCAGTATTCGTTATTATCAGCGAGCTATTGATACGGCTGAATTTCTTGGCTGTCACAAAGTTCAGATCAGTACCGGATTTGGATATTTCGATCAGTCACCGGAAGAGGCATGGAAGTATTGCAGGGATTCTTTGCAACAGTTGGGGGCTTATTGTGAGAAAAAGAATGTGGAACTGATGCTGGAGGAGTTGAAGGTAACAACAACGAATGTACTGATAAAAAGTTCAGATCTGAAACGAATGATAGAAGAAACAGGTTCATCTCACATACATGGTATGGTAGATCTGGATCAGATGACCTATGCCGAAGAAAGTATAGATAACTATATGGATAATTTAGGTGCTCAGCTTGTTCATGTGCATTTTAACGATCGGGGACATACAGTTCCCGGAGACGGAGATTTTCCAATGAAAAAGCATTATGAGGATCTGAAGCGCAGAGGATATGAGGGGACAATTTCTTTTGAAATATGTGACCGTCGTTATTACTGTGATCCGGATAAGGTAATTGATGACATTACAGAATGGCTTAGGAGCAACACAACCGAATTAAGTTAATAAGGTGGATATCTATCCACTTTATATAGAAACTAAAAAGTCAAGATTAAGAAGAAAAGGAGAACAAACATGGGATACAGAAGTACAGATATTAAAAACATTATTGCAGAGATCATTGAGGACAAAAAAGAAAAAGGAGGAGTAAAATCTTTATATTTTGTAGGCTGCGGCGGTTCTCTCGGAGCACTTTATCCTGCAAAAACATTCATGGAGACAGAAAGTGCAGATATTAAATGTGCACTGATCAGCAGTAACGAATTTGTACATTGCACACCGAAGGATTTTGGTGAGAATTCTATCATCTGCCTTTCCTGCCATAAAGGAAACACACCGGAAACAATTGCAGCTGCAAAGCTTGGTAAAGAGATGGGAGCTTCCGTTATCATTCTTACATGGCTGGCAGAGTCTGAGATCGTAGAGTTTGGTGACTATATTGTTCAGTATGAGTTTGATGCAAGCCCGGATCATCTGGAAGGAAATATTGATTATGCAGGTGAGAAAACAATGTGTGCACTTCTTGTTGCAGTAGAAACTTTACAGCAGACTGCAGGATATGAGAATTATGACAAATTCTATGCAGGCGTTGGAATGATCAGCAATATTATTAAAAATGCAAGAAAGCATGTAAAAGAGAGAGCACTGGCATTTGCTGAAGAGTATAAAGATGATACTGTCATTTATACAATGGGAAGTGGTGCAGGTTATGGCGCAGCATATATGGAAAGTATCTGTATTTTTATGGAGATGCAGTGGCTGGATTCCAGCAGCATTCACACAGGTGAATTCTTCCATGGACCATTTGAGATCACAGATGCAAACCGCGCATTTATGATCCAGATTTCCGAGGGAACTACAAGAGAACTTGATGAGAGAGCATTAAAATTCCTGAACAAATATGGAAAACGTATTGAAGTTCTGGATGCAAAAGAGCTCGGATTATCTACTATTGATGCATCTGTAGTGGATTATTTCAATCATTCTCTGTTCAACAACGTGTACCCAATCTACAATCATGAGCTGGCTGAGAAACGTGAGCATCCGCTTCCAACCCGTCGCTATATGTGGAAAGTAGAGTACTAATCAGAGAAAGCCGGGGTGTGGTACAGATGAAGGATTTCAGGATCATCGCAATAGGCGATAACGTATGTGATAAATATCTTTCCAGGGGAAAAATGTATCCAGGTGGACAGTGCGTAAATACCTGTGCATTTTCCGGAATGAATGGTGCTAAAACAGCATATCTTGGAAAATTTGGAAACGATGAGGTTGCGAAATGTGTACAGGATACATTGAAAGAGCTGAAAATTGACTATAGCCATTGCAGATATTTTGAAGGAGAAAACGGTTTTGCCCTTGTCACATTAAAAGGAAATGATCGTGTATTTCTCGGATCAAATAAAGGCGGGATCGCCAAGGAACATGCCTTTGATTTTACAGAAGAGGACATGGAATATATAAAAGGATTTCAGCTTATTTACACGAATCTGAATTCTTATATTGAAGAAGAACTTTCCATATTAGAAGAAACCGGTGTACCGATTGCCTATGATTTTTCTACAAGATGGACAGATGAATACCTTAAAAAGATATGTCCGTATGTAAGGTGGCAATTATGTCCTGCGCACATCTGAGTTCAGAGAAACGGGAAGAAGAGATGAAAAAAGCACAGGCAGCCGGAGTTAAGATCGTTCTTGGTACAATTGGAGAAGATGGCTCATGGGTGCTTTATAAAGATAATTTCTATTATACAAAAGCTATATATGCAGAAAATGCTATTGATACCATGGGCGCCGGAGACAGTTACTTCTCTGCTTTCTTAAGCTCCCTGCTGGAAACTTCAAAGGATGGAAGCCTTATTGAGGAAAGCGATGAGAAAATGAAAGAACGTCTGTTAACCGCAATGAATAAGGGTGCTGCTTTTTCCGCAAAGGTATGTGCAATGGAAGGTGCTTTTGGCTATGGAGTTCCGATTGAAGGAAAGACAGAACTGTAAAAACATGTATGAAAGGGGATTTATACAATGAAACCAGATATGTATGAAAATAATGGAGAAGGTATTCTCTGCGTTTACAAAAATGAAAAATGGCTTGTATGTATCAAGAATTGGAAACCAGATAATGATATTGAAGGAATCGCACATCTCGAGATCCATCATTCCACAGACGAACAGTTTATTTTGGCAGCCGGGAAAGCAATTCTTATTACAGCAGAGCGTAAAGATGGTAAATTTGATATTGAACTTACATTAATGGAGCAGGGTAAAGTTTACAATGTACCAAAGGAAGTATGGTTCTATTCTATTACTCAGAAAGATACTAAGATGATGTATGTACAGGATTCTAATTGCTCTATGGATAACAGCGATTTTATGGATCTGACTGCAGAAGAGGTGAAGTATATTCAGGAAAATGCAAAAAAACTTTTTGCAAAATAAACAAGGATAAAACAGAGCCAGTATCTGATCGTTTATGAAAAGACAGGGAGAATGTGCCTTTTGTTTAAGCACATTCTCCCTGTTTTTTATGATAAGATGAAATTTACAAGGATTTAACTTTTTCCGGATAATTATTTTTACATTGCTTTTGTAAAATGCTATATAGATTTCGGAGAAAGGAAAGGGCTGAGCTTTGAGTAAAAAAATATTTAAGTATATCATGCTGGTTTCATCACTGATCACAGTACTGGGACTGGCATTTGTCGTGGGGATCCTTTATCACTATTTTCAGGGACAGCTGATGGGTGAGCTGAAGAAAGAAGCCGTGTATATTTCCAGAGGTGTGGAAAGTACCGGGACAGATTATCTGAAGAAGCTGAATGATGAGGATTCCAGGATCACTTATGTGGATGAAAGTGGAAAAGTTATCTACGACAATGAGGCAAATGTGGAAAGCATGGATAATCACGGACATCGCAAGGAGATCCGTGAAGCAGAGATCAACGGAGAAGGTGCGGATGAAAGAATGTCATCCACGCTTTCCGAAAAAACAATGTATTATGCAGTACGTCTTGAAAATGGCAATGTGCTGAGAGTTTCCAGTAACCAGGCTTCTGTATGGATGTTGCTTCTGCAGCTGCTTCCGCCTTTTGTTGCAGTTCTGATACTTATGCTGCTCCTGTCCGGCGTATTTGCATCCAGGCTTTCCGGGAAGGTTGTGGAACCTCTTAATAGGCTTGATCTGGAGCATCCGGATGAGAATGATGCCTATGATGAGGTACAGCCGCTTCTCAGCAAGATCGGCAGACAGAGCCGGCAGATCCGTCTGCAGCTTGAGGCAGCCAGAAGACAGCAGAAAGAATTTTCTATTATCACGGAGAACATGCAGGAGGGACTTCTTGTGATCGACCGTTATACCATGGTACTTTCTGTCAACTCCAGTGTGGGAAAGCTTCTTAAGGTAAAGGAGACCAAAACAGGAGAAAGTGTATATCTTCTGAACCGCTCGGAGGAGTTTCGAGGTGTCGTTGGGCAGGTCCTTGAAGGAAAGCATGAGAACAAGATCCTTCGTCTGGATGGCAATGAGATTCAGGTGATCGCCAATCCTGTCACAAGAGAAAATAAGACAGAGGGTGCGGTGATCCTTCTGGTGGATGTGACCGAAAAAGTAGAAAGGGAACAGCTGCGAAGAGAATTTTCCGCCAATGTTTCCCATGAACTGAAAACGCCGCTGACTTCCATTTCCGGATTTGCTGAGATTATGCAGGACGGATTTGTGAAGGATGAGGATGTGAAGGTTTTTGCAGGACGCATCTATAAGGAAGCGCAGAGACTGATCCGTCTGGTTGGGGATGTGATCCGGATCTCCCGTCTGGATGAGGGCGGATTGCCGTATCAGTGGGAAAAACTGGATCTTTACAGTCTGACTCATGATATTTTTTCTACCTTACATGAAGCTGCCGAAAAGCAGGAAGTGCATATGTATATGGAAGGCGGAAGTACAGTGTTGGATACAGTGCCGACGATCATGGAAGAGGTTCTCTATAATGTCTGCGATAATGCTGTCAAATATAACCGCCGGGGTGGAGAGGTCTTTGTGAGACTGAAGGATGGCGAGGATGCAGTTCGCGTGAATGTGCGGGATACAGGGATCGGTATTCCGAAGGAAGATCAGGAACGCATTTTTGAACGCTTTTATCGGGTGGACAAAAGCCATTCCAAGGAAATCGGCGGAACCGGTCTTGGCCTTTCCATTGTGAAGCACGGGGTAAAAACTCTGAACGGCAGGCTGTGGCTTAATAGTGAACCGGGACAGGGAACCGAGATCATTATGGAATTTCCGAAACATCATATGGAAAAGAAAGCAGCAGAGTGAACATAGGTCGTGCAGCGATGATGTTCATAGGCATGCAGCAGAGTGGAAGATGAAAGGCCGTTCTGTTGTATGTATCTGCTGCTTTTTATATCATAGTATATTGCTGGTTGGAGGTTGATGGTTTGACAGACCGGAAGGGTTATGCTATCTTATGTAATAATAATCAGAGTAAGCAACAGGAAAGCGGATGATAACGGTCCGCTTTCTGTATTATAATTGGTTCGGGATAATTCCGGACGACTATACTGAGGGGAATAAAAATATGATACAGGCAATTGTTTTACTGGTGTTCCTGATCTTTCTGAATTCTGTTTTCGCAGGTGCGGAAATGGCGGTTCTGTCCATGAATGAAGCGAAGATGAAGGAGCTGGCAGAAGAGGGAGATCACCGGGCGCAGATTTTGATAAAGCTTACAGAACAGCCGGCACATTTTATGACAGCGATCCGTGTAACGGTAACTACGGCAGGATTTCTGCAGAGCGCTTTTGCGGCAGAATATTTTGCACAGCCGATGACAGAGGCACTGATAAGGTCAGGGATAGATGTACCACAGAATGTTCTGAAGATCGTATGCATGATCATTGTGACCATACTGCTTTCCTATGTAAGTCTTCTGTTCGGAGAACTGGTGCCAAGACGTCTGGGAATGAAAAATCCGGATGAGCTGTCTCTGCGTCTGGCAGGACTTCTTAAGATCGCGATGATCGCAGTCTGGCCGGCTACTGCACTTCTGACAGTAACTGCCAATGGTGTGCTGTATCTGATGGGAATCAAACCGGAAGAAAAAGAGGAGCAGGCCACAGAGGAAGAGATCCGTATGCTGCTTACAGAGGGAAATGAACAGGGCAGCATCCAGCAGGAAGAAAGCGAGATGATCCAGAATGTTTTTGACCTGGATGATACTGCGGCAGATGAGATCTGTACACACAGAAGAGATGTGGTTGTCCTCTATATGGAAGACTCCGATGAGGAATGGGAACGGATCATCAGAGAGAACCGTCACACCTTTTATCCGGTATGCGGGGAAGATCAGGATGATATTATCCATATTCTGGACACCAGAGATTATTTCCGCCTGGATGACAGATCCAGAGAAGCTGTTCTGCAGCATGCCTGTTATTCACCGTTTTTTGTACCGGAATCCATGCGTGCCAACCTGATCTTCCGGGAAATGAGGGAAAAACGGGATTATTTTGCAGTAGTGCTGGATGAATACGGCTGCTTTGTGGGAATTGTCACTCTGCATGATCTTGTGGAGACACTGGTGGGAGATATTGACGACAGGACGGATCTGCCGAAGCCGGATGATATTGAGAAGACAGGAGAACATATCTGGAAAATACAGGGAGGAGCGATCCTGGATGATGTGGCAGAGGTCATAAATGTGGAGCTTCCTGTAGAAAAATATGATACCTTCAGCGGCTTTGTCTGTGGAGTCCTGGAACGTGTACCGGAGGACGGAGAACAATTCCGATGCAGCTGGAAAAACCTGGATATTGTGGTAAATCAGGTCAGAAACCATACCGTTGTGGAGGGGATCGTTCATATTCAGCCAGAGAAAAAAGTGCAGGAACAGAAAGAAGAGATCTGACAAAACCTTGTTCAGTCAGGTCATGGGACAGTTATCGGGAGGAAGATTTTTGGGGATTTATGGACATTTTCTAACATGTTGTCGCTTGAAAGAGTGTTATTTTTGTGACATAATAAGGGGATAACCCGAGGAAAGCTTGTGATGGGGGAGAGAAAATGCCAGGTTTTACAAGACAGATCATACTGCATACACTGACGGAACTTATGAACGAAAAACCATTGTCCAAGATTACGGTAAAGGACATCGTGGAACGCTGTGGAGTAAACAGGAATACATTTTACTACCATTTCAGGGATATTCCGGATGCAGTGGAAGCAATGGTAAGGGAAGAGCTGAATGACATTCTGAAGGATCAGAAAGCACCGGAATCAGTCAGCGACTGTATGGAAATTCTTGTCAATGCAGTTCAGAAGAACAAAAAAGCCATGATACATCTGTACCGTTCGATCCAGAGGGATGTATTTGCCGATTATCTGGACCATGCCGCAGAGCGTGTGGTGGAGGAGCTGGTCAGCAGGGCGGTTGAAGACTTTGAAATGGATCAGGAAGATATGCATCTTATAAGCCGGTATTATAAATGTGTATTTGTGGGAGTGATCCTGGACTGGCTGCGGCATGATATGGATTATGATATCCTGTCAGATATGCATAAGCTGGAGTATATTTACGAGAAGAGCCTTGAGAGTCAGTACAAAAATCTGAAAGAAAAGCTATGATTTCAACTAAATGAAGATTAAAAATATCCATTTAGTGTAAAACAGGAATGTCCTCGAATATTATTAAGGTATAGAAACGGTTAATTTTGAGCTGGTGTCTGAAATTTAGGCACTGGCTCTTTTTTGTCTGTTTTTTTAAACGACACAGGGATGTATAATTCAGTACAATAAATGAGAAAAAATTATCAAGGAGGGAAAGTATGGATGACCTGAAACAGCTGAAGCTTGTAAAAAACATCTACATCGTCATGTCATTACTGTTCTGTGTGCTGGGTATTTTTCTGATGGCAAGGCCCAAAAGCTCTGTAAAAATGCTGTGCGTGCTTATGGGAATCATGCTGATCCTGTACGGGGCTATTAAGATCAGCGGATATTTCACGAGAGATGCTTTCTGTCTGGCATTTCAGTTTGATCTGGCTTTCGGGATCTTGCTGATGGCAGTGGGAGTGATCCTGATAGCCAGAAAAAATTTCGCAGTGGATCTTATTTTTTCCGTGTTCGGAATCCTGATCCTGGCAGATGCCCTGTTTAAGATCCAGATGTCTGTAGATGCGAAGAGATTCGGTCTGGCGTTGTGGTGGCAGATCCTGCTGATCGCACTGGTCACCGGAGTGATCGGAGTTCTGGTTTTTATCAGACCATTTGAAGCAGCAGCTATGATGATGGTGTTGGTAGGATTTTCCATTTTACTGGAAGGGATCCTCAATCTATGGGTCGGGATCCTGACGATCAAGATCATCAAGAGTCGGCTTTAAACATAAACATAAAAATAACCAATCACTTTAGATAATAACATAGGAGGAAATAAAGTATGGGAATCGTAGACAAAGCAAAACAGGCAGCGATCGCAGCTACCGTAACAAAAGCACTGGATTATCTTGAGAAGGATCCGGAGACAAACATACCGAAGATCATGGAAATGGTTGATAAAGTAACACCGGATGGCTGGTATGCAGGACAGAGAAATGCGATCCGTCACTCCATCGAGGCAAAGGACAACTGGTATCAGCTGATCCTTCGTATGTATCAGCTGGATGCAGGCGTACGCCAGACATTTTTCCGCAACTTTATTGTAAATGCCAGTCTTAAGGGAAGCGCAACGCAGGAAAAGGTATCAGAAGAGAATGACTGCAATGTACCGTGGGCAATTCTTCTTGATCCTACCAGCGCATGTAACCTTCATTGCACAGGATGCTGGGCAGCAGAGTATGGACACAAGCTGAACCTGGATCTTGAGACCATCGATTCTATCGTAAAACAGGGTAAAGAACTGGGAACCTATATGTACATCTACACAGGCGGTGAGCCACTGGTCCGCAAAAAGGATCTCATTAAGATCTGTGAGATGAATCCGGACTGCGAGTTCCTTTCCTTCACAAACGGAACTCTTATTGACGAAGAATTCTGTCAGGAAATGCTCCGTGTGAAAAACTTCGTTCCGGCTATCAGCCTTGAGGGAACAGAGGCAACTACAGACGGACGTCGTGGAGATGGCGTATACCAGAAGGTTATGCATGCCATGGAGCTTCTGAAGAGCCACGGACTTCCGTTCGGTGTTTCCACATGTTACACATCCGCAAACGTAGATGCAGTAAGCAGCGAGGAGTACTTCGATCATCTGATCGAGTGCGGAGCTTATTTTGCATGGTTCTTCCACTATATGCCGGTTGGAAATGATGCGGCAGCAGATCTTCTTCCCACACCGGAGCAGAGAATCAAAATGTACGACAGCGTCCGCAGATTCCGTGCCACAAAATCTCTCTTCACTATGGACTTCCAGAATGATGCAGAGTATGTAGGCGGATGTATCGCAGGTGGCCGCCGTTACCTTCATATCAATGCAAACGGAGATGTGGATCCTTGTGTATTCATTCATTTCTCCAATGCGAACATTAAAGAATGTACACTTCTTGAGGCGCTGAAGAGCCCGATCTTTATGGAGTATCACAAGGGTCAGCCGTTCAACAAAAATATGCTTCGTCCATGTCCGATGCTTGAAAATCCTGAGCTTCTCCGCAAGATGGTTGAACGTGCAGGAGCGAAATCTACAGATCTTCAGTCTCCGGAAACAGCGGAGCATCTCTGTGCAAAATGCGATCACTATGCAGAGGTATGGAAGAAACAAGCCGATGAGCTCTGGAGTGAGAGCCAGGCAAAAAAAGCTGCAAAAAAATCAACAACTTGTTAATTAACACTTGATATAGATGTTGGGATACTGTATAATGAACCCGTTTTTCAGGAGTCTGAAATAACAGTTCAGATAAGAGTGTCGAAACAGAAGAGACACGATACGTGTACTGACAGATAACAGGGCGGTTATATTCAGCAGTGGGTATAACTGCCTTCTTTTTTATGTTATCGTCAGGACATAGGGAAAGAAAGGATGGATTCATTATGGAAAAACAGGAGAAAAACACAGCCAGCCCTTATGAGCTGGACGGACGCCCACCTCTTAAGGTGGCAATTCCCCTTGGACTGCAGCACGTGCTTGCCATGTTTGTGGGTAATCTTACCCCGCTTCTGATCATCACAGCTGCCTGCGGGATCGAAGCAGGAGGGGATCTTCAGGTTGCATTACTTCAGAATGCAATGCTGATCGCAGGAATTGTTACACTTGTACAGGTCTTTACGATCGGACCGGTCGGTGGCAAGCTTCCTATCGTTATGGGAACAAGTTCAGGCTTCATCGGCGTATGTCAGAGCGTTGCCGGAGTCATGGGAAATGGTGTCGTTGCCTATGGTTCGATCATGGCAGCCTGCTTTATCGGCGGTCTTTTTGAGACTGTTCTGGGAAGCTTTCTGAAGCCCTTGAGAAAATTTTTCCCATCTGTTGTAACAGGTACAGTTGTACTTTCAATCGGTCTTTCACTGATCGGTGTGGGAATCAGCTCTTTCGGTGGCGGAAGCTCCGCAAAGGATTACGGTTCTCTTGAAAACCTTTTCGTAGGCTTTGTAGTTCTGATCGTGATCATTGTACTGAAGCATGGAACAAAAGGCTTCACAAGCTTTTCTTCAATCCTCATCGGTATTATCGTGGGATACATTCTGGTAAGTATCATGGCTATGGTACTTCCTACAACATTTACATATGTAGATGACACAGGTGCTACTGTGGAGGCTACAAAGGCCTGGGTTCTCAACTGGGACAAGGTTGCTCAGGCAAAATGGTTTGCGGTACCGGCACTGATGCCTGTAAAATGGGTGTTTGACGCACGTGCGATCGTGCCGATCCTGATCATGTTTATTGTAACTGCAGTTGAAACAGTTGGTGATATTTCCGGAATCACAGAGGGTGGTCTTGGAAGAGAGGCTACAGACAAAGAGCTTTCCGGTGGTGTTATGTGTGACGGACTTGGATCTTCCTTCGCAGCACTGTTCGGTGTGCTTCCGAACACATCCTTCAGCCAGAACGTTGGTCTGGTTGCAATGAATAAGGTTGTAAACCGTTTCTGTATCGCTACAGGAGGAATCTTCCTGATCGCATGTGGACTGTTCCCGAAGCTTGCTGCACTGATCTCCATCATGCCGCAGAGCGTTCTTGGCGGCGCTGCTGTTATGATGTTCTCATCCATTGTTGTCAGCGGTATCCAGTTAATTACCAAGTGGCCGATCGGACCAAGAAATGTTACGATCGTTTCTGTAGCACTTGGTCTTGGTTATGGACTTGGCTCCAATACAGCGATCCTGGTGCATCTGCCACAGGCGATCAGCCTGATCTTCGGCGGTTCCGGTATTGTTCCGGCAGCGGTATTTGCGATTATTCTTAATATTGTTCTTCCGAAGGATGAGAAGAGTGAGATTGAGAGAGCTGAGGAGATGCTGGAGAAGGTTAAGAATAAATAAAAAAGTGTAAGAATAAAAAGAGTTTTTTTCTTTTTTGAGACTGTTGGACTTTATTGGTCTGACGGTCTCTTTTTTTTTATAATTTTTTATTTTGGGGATAAAGGTTCGGCCTTTTGGAAGGCGGTAATTTGCGAGAAGGGGAAGCACTCGGAGTTGCGAAGGCCGTCTCCCCTTCTCGCGCTCTTCCCCTCCTGGCCACGCCGCTGTTCGGCGTTGTGGAATGTGATTATGTATTGGCGGGATGATGGATTCTACTGTGTTGGATGTGAAGCGTTGTGCCGATTTGTTGGGGGGTGGACGGGAAGGCGGCCCGCTTGTGGGCCTGTTCACTGGGAATTGGATCGGTTAAAAATATGTGACGTAGTTTATCTGGTTATGGTATACTGTGTTATAGGATATGATTTTAAAAGGTGAAAAAAATACTATTGAAAATGCTTAATGAAATAAAAAAATATGGCTTAAGATGAAAGCAAATGATGGATAATAATGTATGAACTGCAAAGTATGGAGGGTGCAAAATGGAGCATGGTAAGGTAGAACTATATCATGGGAGTGGTCAGATTGTTGAATTTCCGGAAATCAGAAAAACCAAGTATACAAAAGATTTTTCATGGGGATTTTATTGCACGAAAAGTTATGAACAGGCCTATCGCTGGGCAGGGCGTAAACATGGTCAGGGAATTGTTAATGTATACTCTTATGTGGAAAATGAAAAACTTAACATAAAAAAATTTGAAAATATGTGCGATGAATGGCTGGATTTTATAGCGGAATGCCGGATGGGAAAAGTGCATGAATTTGATATTGTAGAAGGTCCAATGGCAGATGATACAATCTGGAATTTTGTAAATGATTTCTTGAATCATAATATCAGTCGAAGTGTGTTCTGGGAGTATGCAAAGTTCAAACATCCTACGCATCAGATAAGCTTTCATAGTATTCGTGCTTTGGAATGTCTGGAATATGAAAGGAGTGAATCTGTCAATGACGATACAATGGAATAAAGATGATTTATTTTATGTGTGCACAATGATTGAGTACGTTTCCAGAAAAACGCATAATAAAAGTAAAGATGTTGTAGTTCGAATGTCTGATAAAGCTCTGGCACATCAGCTGAAAGCTGCAGGCATTAATCATTGTCTTTCCTTCGAACAGGTAGCTGATGAATGGATTGAAGATTATGGGATACCGAATGGGAATTATGATAATATTTCAAAATGCAGATATGAAGTACCGACTGTAACAGCAATAGGACGTGTATATCAGACATTGATATCAGAAGTAGCTTCTTTATATCAGGACATTGTTGAAGCGATAAAAATGGTTTACAGTTCTTTTATCAGCGATGAGATATCTGATTATAATTCCAGTGTATATTACAGTAATCCAGACTATATTAGATGTTCTTATGAGGCAGGAAAATTATTGGATTAAGAAAATTATGATGTTGAGCATACACTGGATTTTGAAACAATATTAGAGGATCTGGGAATTCTGTGCAAAAATAACGGGGGTACATTGTAAGATTATATTATGGGAGCAATATAGTGATTGATAATATAAATCTGGCAATGTGCAGACCATACAAGGATTTTGGACAGGGATTCTATCTGACAGATAAAGAAACTAATAAAAAGGATCTGTAAAAGGCGAGATTTCACAAATAGTTCTGCCTTTTTCAGATCCTTTTTTTGTTAGTAATTGTAGGCTCCCTCATAAGCATTGCATCGTTCCTTCCGATGTCCCTGCTCTACACAGGAGCTGCACCGGTCACAAAATTCCTGTTCATAGCAGGTAGAACAGACACATCCCTTACAGGCATCCCGGTCATAAGCCGGCGTGCAGGTAAAAGGAAGAGTATCCTTCGTAGTTTCCGTACTCATAAAGATCACACTCCTTTTTTCTATATTATAGACCTATCAAAAAAGCGTTTCAATACAAATAATCAGAAAATACAAAAAGATACCTGATAAAAACCTGCCCACGCCAAAGTGTCCCCTCGAAAGGAAAAACCCCAACTCACAGTAGTTCGCAACAGCGAAAAAAGTGCCAGCTAATAAGGATGCCACAACATCCCTATCCTACCGGGAGGAGCTCCACCGTCCGGAAGCTCCGCAAGGAAGAACCAGACCACTTTCTGTTACAGGAAGTCCGATCTCCTGTGACTCCACATTACCCTTCCAGGGCTTCAGCTCCGTAGCAAGCATATAAGTCAGAACAGCCGGTGCAAGACCTGTAGTATAGGAATTTACCAGGAAAAACAGAGGATCATCACTGAGGATCTTAGTGCAAAGTTTGATCAGCGGATGAATAGCATCCTCGATCTTCCAGATCTCACCTTTCGGTCCGCGGCCGTAAGAAGGCGGATCCATAATGATCGCGTCATAATGATTTCCCCGGCGGATCTCACGCTCTACAAATTTCACACAGTCATCAACCAGCCAGCGGATCGGCGCGCCGGAAAGACCGGAAGCGGCCGCATTCTCCTTTGCCCAGTTGACCATACCCTTGGAAGCATCCACATGAGTGACAGAAGCACCTGCAGCAGCAGCAGCCAGAGTAGCACCACCTGTATACGCAAAAAGATTCAACACTTTGATGGGACGCCCTGCCTTGCGGATCTTTTCACCGAACCAGTCCCAGTTCACAGCCTGCTCCGGGAAAAGTCCTGTATGCTTGAAGCTGAAAGGCTTCAGATTAAAAGTAAGGTCCTTGTAATGAAGCTCCCACTGATGAGGCAGATCAAAGAACTCCCACTCACCGCCGCCACGGCTGCTTCTGTGATAATGTCCGTTCATATGCTTCCAGCCACGGTTTTTGCGGGGAGTATCCCAGATTACCTGCGGGTCCGGACGAACCAGAAGATAATCCCCCCAGCGCTCCAGCTTTTCTCCTTTTGATGTATCAATAACTTCATATTCTTTCCATCCATCTGCAATCCACATGATGATCAATACCTCTTTCATAATAGTAAATTTATAAGATATATATAGCATTTTTATATAGCATTTCCGGAGATTACTGTACCAGATCCGACTGATCGGGACATGAATCCATAAAAACGCCATAATAATGTTTTTTCCAGTATAGAGGAAAAATGGATGCTGTGCAAGAGAAGTGCAGGATTTTCCACGAAAGATTTGACAACAGCGCTTTTACATACTAAAATGTACGCAGAGATTTTCTGCCGGGGCAGAGGTTTCCCGTTTCCGTGAAACTGTGGCTGTTTTTTGCGGAAGAGATTTTGCAGAGAATTCCTGACAGACAGAAATCGTTAACAGAAGAAACACAGCAACCGCAGATATGAAACTGTGCACAAAAAGAGGAGAAGCAAACTTATGAAAAAATATTGTGAGATGAGCAGGGAAGAGCTACTCGATTTAAAGAAAGAACTCGACCGTGAGTTCGACGAGATCAAAGCCGAAGGTCTGGCACTGGATATGTCCCGTGGTAAACCTGCACCGGATCAGCTTGATCTTTCCATGAAAATGATGGAAGTACTTGCAGGGGATGCAGATCTGAAATGTGAGACCGGTGTGGACTGCCGTAACTATGGAGTCATCGACGGAATCCCGGAAGCCAAGAGACTTCTCGGTGAGATGTCAGAGGTAGAGCCAGAGAATATCATCATCTATGGTAACTCCAGTCTGAATGTAATGTTCGATACCATTGCACGTTCCTATTCCCACGGAGTAATGGGAAATACACCATGGTGCAAGCTTGACAAGGTGAAATTCCTCTGTCCTGTACCAGGATACGACCGTCATTTCCGTATCACAGAATTTTTCGGCATTGAGATGATCAACATTCCGATGACTCAGGAAGGCCCGGATATGGACATGGTTGAGAAATATGTCAATGAAGATCCGGCAGTAAAAGGAATCTGGTGTGTTCCGAAATATTCCAATCCGCAGGGCTACACTTATTCCGAAGAAACAGTTAAGCGTTTTGCGCATCTGAAGCCGGCTGCACCGGACTTCCGTATTTACTGGGATAACGCTTATAGCATCCATCATCTCTATGATGACAATCAGGATTTCCTTCTTGAGATTCTTGATGAGTGTGCGAAAGCAGGAAATCCGGACATTGTTTATAAATTTACTTCTACCTCCAAAGTAAGCTTCCCTGGTTCCGGTATCGCAGCAGTTGCTGCATCCAAGGCGAACCTGGATGACTTCCGCAAATACATGACTGTACAGACCATCGGACACGACAAACTGAACCAGCTTCGTCACGTTCGTTTCTTCAAAGATATCAACGGACTGCATGAGCATATGAAGAAACATGCAGACATCCTTCGTCCGAAATTCGAGCTTGTTCTCGCAACACTGGATAAAGAGCTTAACGGACTTGGAATCGGTGAGTGGACCAAACCTCACGGCGGATATTTCATTTCCTTTGATTCTATGGAAGGCTGTGCGAAAGCCATCGTTGCCAAAGCAAAAGAAGCAGGCGTTGTTATGACTGGAGCAGGCGCAACCTATCCATATGGAAAGGACCCGAAAGACAGCAATATCCGTATTGCACCAAGCTACCCAAGCGTTGAGGAGCTTGGCAAGGCAGCAGAGGTATTTGTTCTCTGTGTGAAGCTTGTAAGTGTGGAAAAACTTCTGGAGAAATAAATCGATCACATCAGACTGCCCGGTATTTCAGCATGCGTAATACCGGGCAGTCATAACTATTGGAGAGAGCTCATGGATGAGGAAAAAGAAAAAATGAAAACAGGCAAAAAGTTGGTCATTGCACTGATCATGATCCTGCTGATCCTTACAGCAGGGGCTTATGGATATGGTGTACACTATTTTACAGATCATTTTTTGCCGGGATCTCAGGTGAATGGTTTTAACTGCTCCTATAAAACTGCAGATGAAACAGAAAAGCTTCTTGCAAAGGAAGTGCAGGCATATGTTCTTACCGTTGATACAAGAAATAACGGAAAAGAGAGCATTACCGCAAAAGAAGCCGGCCTGGTCTACAAGCCGGATGGCGGAGCCAAAAAGCTGATCAAGAAACAGGCCCGGTACAAATGGTTCCTTGCTTTTAATCAGAAGAAAAAATATACACTGGCAACGGATACTGCTTATGAAGATCAGAACAAGCTGACAGAGGCTGTGAAGAATCTGAAATGCATGCAGAAGGACAATATGGAAAAGCCTGCAGACGCATGCATTAAGGATAATGGCGAAACCTACGAGATCCAGCCGGAAAAAGAAGGAACGACCCTGGATACAAAAAAGGTTCAGAAGGTGATCCGTGCAGCTGTTTCCGCAGGAGACAAAACAGTTAGTCTGGAAAAGAAAAACTGCTACAAAAAACCATCGATATATAAAGACGATGAAGCTCTGAAAAAAGATTGTGACCAGATGAACAAGCTTATCAGCTGCGTGATCACCTATGATTTTTCGGACCGGTCGGAACAGCTTGACCGAAATACCATCAAAGATTGGCTGGTCAGGGACGCAAACGGAGATTATATAGTAAATAAAGATCAGGTTGCAGCTTATGTGAACAGCCTGGGATATAAATATGATACCTTTGGCTGCACGAGGACATTTACCACCTACGATGGCCGCCAGAAGACCATCAAGGGCGGTGATTACGGATGGGCTATCGATCAGACCGCAGAGACTGAATGGCTTTATAATGCCATTCTTGCAGGAACTACAGAAGTGAGACAGCCGGCGTATGCTTACAGCGGACTTTGCAGAGATACCAATGATATCGGAAATACATATGTAGAGATTGACCTGACCAACCAGAGAATGGTATTCTATAAAGACGGACAGCTTCTGGTAGATACACCGGTAGTTACCGGCTGTGTCCGAAAGGGCCATTCCACACCAACCGGATGCTTTGCACTGGATGCCATGCGTTCACCGGCAGTTTTGAAGGGACCTGGATATGCATCACCGGTTACATACTGGATGCCGTTTTCCGGAGGAGTCGGAATCCATGACGCAAGCTGGCGTTCACAGTATGGCGGGCAGATCTATATCACAAATGGTTCTCATGGCTGTGTAAACACCCCGAAGGATAAGGCGGCAATCATTTATAATAATATTAGTGTAGGAGTACCAATCGTAGTTTATGAATAAGAGATTAAAAGAAATATTAAAAGAATACGAAAAAAGAAAACACAAGATCATCAAGGGAGATGAAAGTATGAATATCGTTGTATTGGCAGGCGGAACCAGTACAGAAAGAGAGATCTCCATCGTAACAGGAACCGGTGTCTGCAAGGCACTTCGTAAAAAAGGCCATAATGCCATTCTTGTAGATATTTTCTGCGGACTGGAGCCGGTGGACTGGGATGAGCCCTTTGGAGATAAAGATTATGAGGTAGATTCTGCGGCAGAGTATATGAGAAGCTTCGATGATGATATCGAAGAGATCAAACGCACAAGAAGAAGCTTTTTCGGACCGAATGTACTGGAATTGTGTCAGGCAGCAGACATTGTATTTATGGGACTTCACGGTTCCAACGGAGAGGATGGAAAGGTTCAGGCAACCTTCGATCTTCTGGGGATCCGTTACACAGGAACCGGATATTTAAGCAGTGCCCTTGCTATGGATAAGGGCCTCACCAAGAAGATCTTTCTCATGGATCAGGTACCGACACCGAAGGGCGTTTCCATGCTGAAAGAAAACTGTACAAGAAACATCCATGATCTTGGTATGGAATTTCCTGTTGTTGTAAAAACATGCTGCGGTGGTTCCAGCGTAGGTGTTTATATTGTAAACAACCAGAAAGAATATGAGGATGCCATTGATGGTGCTTATTCTTATGAAGATGAGGTAGTTGTTGAAGAGTATATCAGGGGTCGTGAGTTTTCCGTTGCAGTTGTAGACGGAAAGGCTTATCCGATCATCGAGATCGCACCGAAGCAGGGCTTTTATGATTACAAGAACAAATATCAGGCAGGCTCCACAGTAGAAACCTGTCCGGCTGAGATCTCACCGGAACTGACTGAGAAGATGCAGCATTATGCGGAAGCTGGCGCAAAGGCTCTCTGCATTGAGGGCTATGCACGTTTTGACTTCATGATGAAAGAAAACGGTGATATGTACTGCCTGGAGGCAAACACACTTCCGGGAATGACACCCACCAGTCTGATCCCTCAGGAAGCAAAGGTCCTGGGAATCGACTATCCGGACCTCTGTGAAGAACTGATCCGCATTTCTTTTAAGAAATACAGCAAATAAAATATCTGACCGTAACTCCTCCTGTTGACAGGAGGAGTTTCTGGCAAAAGAAAGGATTTTATTCATGAAAAATCTTACATTGGAAAATATCACAAAAGTCTGCAATGGTATTTACCACGGCCCGCAGGAAAAACTTCAGGAGGAAGTGACTGCGATCACAACGGACAGCCGTAAGGTGGAAAAAGGAGGTCTTTTTGTACCGGTAGTAGGAGAGCGTGTGGATGCTCACCGTTTTATCCCGCAGGTAATGGAAGCAGGTGCACTCGCGACCTTATCCGAGAGAACTCTTGAAGGGGCGGATCATCCGTATATCCAGGTAGGCTCCTCCCTTCAGGCAGTAAAAGACATTGCGGAGTTTTATCTGGAGCAGCTTGATATTCCGGTTGTGGGAATCACAGGAAGCGTTGGAAAGACCAGCACAAAAGAGGTGATTGCCTCTGTGCTGAAGGAAAAATACCGTACACTGAAAACCCAGGGGAATTTCAACAATGAGCTGGGACTTCCACTGACAGTATTCCGCCTTCGTGATGAAGATGAGATCGCAGTTCTGGAAATGGGAATCAGTGATTTCGGTGAGATGACCCGTCTTGCAAAGATCGCAAAACCGGACACCTGCGTGATCACAAACATCGGAACCTGCCATCTGGAAAACCTTGGGGACAGAGACGGCGTCCTGAAGGCAAAAACAGAGATTTTTCAGTATGTGAAGAAAAATATCGTACTTAACGGTGATGATGATAAGCTCTCCACAGTAAAGGAATACAACAGCATGCAGCCGGTATTTTTCGGAAACGGAGAAAATGCTTCTGTTACCTGTGAAAATGTGGAAAGCCGTGGCCTGAAGGGAATGAGCTGTGACATCTGTCTGAAAGGAAAAATGGCAGAGAACGGAGAGCTCCAGACATTTCATGTAGATATTCCAATGCCGGGACGTCATATGGTATCCAATGCACTGGCAGCAGCAGCTGTGGGCAGACTTTACGGACTGAATGCAGAGCAGATCAAAAATGGCATCGAAAGCCTGGAACCGGTCAGCGGAAGATTCAATATGATCGAGACCGATAAATTTATGATCGTAGATGACTGCTACAACGCAAATCCCATGTCCATGAAGGCGTCCCTGGATGTTCTTCAGGACGGACTTGGAAGAAAGGTTGCTATCCTTGGCGATATGGGTGAGCTTGGAACGGATGAAGCTGCACTTCATGAAGGTGTAGGCGTTCATGCAGGTCAGTGCAGGATCGATGCATGCATCTGCGTAGGACCACTTGCAGCCCATATCGCGGAAAAGGCATCTCAGACCAATCCGGACCTGACAGTCATCCGGGAAAAAGATCTGGAAAGCCTTCTTAAGAACCTGAACACATATGTGAAACCTGGAGATACCATCCTCGTAAAGGCTTCTCACTTCATGAAATTTGAAAATGTAGTCAAAGCACTGCAGGAAATGTAAAAAGACCGAAAACAGGGGCAGCATTTGACGAACGAAAATTCTTTCCAGTTAAGTTATATAGAAGTATAATATTCCTAAGGCGATGAGCAGTGCGGCTAAAGAACAAAAGCACGCTCAGGCACTGTGCGGCAGTGAAAAAGGGAGGGCTTATGCTGGAGATGATCATGAAGCTGAACATCCCGCTTTACGTCATGACATCCATGGGATGTATCGGCGGTCTGGGGATGCTGGCAACAAACCTTACCTACCGAAGAATGATCCGAAATACGCAGCGATTACAGAATCTCAAAGAAAAATGGCTGAACCTGTGGAAGTCAAGGGACAGGCTCTGGCATCGGATGAACCGATTTGTATGGTATCCGTCACTGTTTTGTACATTTCTTCTTGGACTGTCTGTTTTTCTCAACAGCAGACTGGGATACAGGGAAGGATTGTCTATGCTTTATCTTTATATAGGGGCGGCAGTGCCGGTAGTACTACTTCTTCTTCGTCAGGCATTGGACTTTTCTTATAAGGAAGAGCTTGTGATGGCTTCTCTTGCAGATTATGTGGAACAGGTCCGTACCTGGGTGGAGGAAGTACCGGTCGCAGAAAAGCCGGATCCTGTTCTGCAGGAAGAAATCGTAGATAAGATCACCAGAAGTATCCGTCAGACGGCTGCTACCGGAAGCCACTTCAGCAAGATGCTTTCTCCGGAGGAGGAAGAGATCATGCGGGAGATCATACGGGAGTTTATGAATGCAGAGTAAAAACATATCCCGGTATATTTGAGAAAATACAGAAATGTACACAAAGATATTCCGGAATAAGGGAACCGGATGCAAAAAAAACTCTCCGGCAGATACGATTCTCTGTATCCGCCGGAGAGCTTTTTTGTGTGACAGTAAAAAGAGAACGCAGGATAAGCATTCGTGGCTTTCCTGCGTCCTTTTATATGTTACTCAGTCTTCCTCGATCACCTGGATCTCCAGGTAGTCGAATTCAATATGTTCAATGAAATTATCCTGATAAAAGCGGGCCTTATCATGCTTTTTGAAATCCCGCACTGTGGCATCCAGCCAGATAGGATTTCCCAGATCCATCTGATAACAGATTTCCTCAAGTCCGTGAAAGATCTTGTGGGTTCTGGTATCATCGCTGTCATCACAGACAACGGTGTCCTGAAGCATGCGATTGTCTTTCCATATTTTTCCCCATAAACGAAACATAAACAGTACCTCCGTATTGAAACTGCCACAGCCGGCAGAATATGAATATCCGTCCGATATGGTCTTCAGTATAGCGGATTTTGCAGGGAAAGTAAAGCACAGGACAATAACGCTTGTACACAAAACAATGCACCAGGTGTGCTCACTTTTATTGACTAATGTGTAAAAATCCTCTATAATAAACGAAATTATGAAAAAAAGAATCATTACAGATTGGAGGAACCGAAATGAAACTTTACGATACCGGCGTTTATCTTCAGAACGGACAGGAAATCATTCCCGAGAACCAGGCTGATCTGCCTGTAGCGAAAGAAGAGGCTGCTAAGAATACCATCGCATATTCTATTCTCAAGGCTCATAATAAATCCGATAACATGGAGAAACTTCAGATCAAATTCGATAAACTGACTTCCCATGATATCACATTTGTGGGAATCATCCAGACTGCAAGAGCTTCAGGACTTGAGAAGTTCCCGGTACCATATGTACTGACCAACTGCCATAACTCCCTTTGTGCAGTAGGCGGAACCATCAATGAAGATGACCACATGTTTGGTCTCACCTGTGCCAAAAAGTACGGCGGAGTTTATGTACCGCCTCATCAGGCAGTTATCCATCAGTTTGCAAGAGAAATGCTTGCAGGCGGCGGAAAGATGATCCTCGGTTCCGACAGTCATACAAGATACGGAGCGCTTGGAACCATGGCTATGGGAGAGGGCGGACCGGAGCTTGTAAAACAGCTTCTCTGCCAGACATACGATATTAATATGCCAGGAGTAGTTGCTATTTATCTGAAAGGTGCTCCACGTCCGGGTGTAGGACCGCAGGATGTTGCGCTTGCCATCATCGGCGAGGTTTTTGCCAACGGCTATGTGAAGAATAAGGTTATGGAGTTCGTTGGACCAGGCGTTGCCAGCTTAAGCGCAGATTTCCGTATCGGTGTTGATGTTATGACAACAGAAACCACATGTCTTTCCTCCATCTGGCAGACAGATGCGAAGATCGAGGAATTCTATGCGATCCACGGAAGACCGGAGGATTACAAAGAACTGAAACCGGGCAACGTTGCATACTATGACGGCTGTGTAGAGATCGACCTCAGTGAGATCAAACCAATGATCGCAATGCCGTTCCACCCAAGTAACACCTACACCATCGATGAGCTGAAGGCAAACCTTGACGATATCCTTGCAGATGTGGAGAAGAGAGCGCAGGTAAGCCTTGACGGAAAGATTCCGTTTACATTGAGAGACAAGGTAGTTGATGGCAAGCTTTATGTTGAGCAGGGAATCATCGCCGGCTGTGCAGGCGGTGGATTCGAGAATATCTGCGCTGCAGCAGATATCCTCAAGGGCAAAAATATCGGCCATGATGCCTTCACCTTAAGTGTATATCCGGCAAGTACTCCAATCTACATGGAACTGGCTAAGAATGGTGTTCTTGCAGAACTGATCGGAACAGGCGCAGTTGTGAAAACTGCATTCTGCGGACCGTGCTTCGGCGCCGGAGATACACCTGCAAACAATGCATTCAGTATCCGTCATACAACCAGAAACTTCCCGAACCGTGAAGGCTCCAAGATCCAGAACGGTCAGATCTCTTCGGTTGCACTTATGGATGCACGTTCCATTGCAGCTACAGCAGCAAACAAGGGATTCCTTACCTCAGCAGAGGAGTTTGACGGAAGCTATTCGGAGCATAAATACTACTTCGATAAGTCTATTTACGAGAACCGTGTATTTGACAGCAAGGGCGTGGCAGATCCAAGCGTAGAGATACAGTTTGGACCGAATATCAAAGACTGGCCGGAGATGGCTGCACTTGCAGACAACCTGATCCTGAAGGTTGTTTCCGAGATCCACGATCCGGTTACTACCACTGACGAGCTGATCCCGTCCGGTGAGACATCCTCCTACCGTTCCAATCCGCTTGGACTTGCAGAGTTCACACTGTCCAGAAAGGATCCGGCTTATGTTGGCCGTGCAAAAGAGATTCAGGCAGCACAGAAGGCAATCCAGGCAGGTAACTGCCCGGCAGAGGCAGTTCCGGAACTGAAACCGGTTATGGAAACCATCCATAAATCCTATCCGGATGTTGATAAGACAAACCTTGGTGTAGGAAGCACCATCTTTGCAGTGAAACCTGGCGATGGTTCCGCAAGAGAGCAGGCTGCATCCTGCCAGAAGGTACTTGGCGGTTGGGCAAACATTGCCAATGAGTATGCAACCAAGAGGTATCGTTCCAATCTGATCAACTGGGGTATGCTTCCATTCCTGATCCCGTCCGGAGATCTTCCGTTCAAGAACGGTGATTACCTGTTCTTCCCTGGAATCCGTAAGGCAGTTGAGGAAAAGGCAGACGTGATCAAGGGATATACTGTTGAAGGTGATTCTTTGAAGGAGTTCGATGTAACTCTGGGTGAGCTGACAGATGATGAGAGAGAGATCATCCTTAAGGGTTGTCTGATCAATTATAATCGTAAATAGATGCAGGGATTGAACATATGTAGAGCGTGAAGGCGTTGGAGCTGTGTTCATGAATATGCTGCAGAGCGGAATGTAGTAATTTAAGAATTTCCGTGTTGTTTTGCAGACTGGTGACCGTTTTGATCGAGGTTGCCGGTCTGCTTTTTTACTTTTAGGGTTATGGATACTTATTTATGGGATGTGGATGATGCGGACGCGTGAGGTGCCCTGTGGGGAGCAGGGGCTGTCGTTTCGCCTGGTCATACTAAGCGTCTGAGGCAACCTGTGAAAAGGCCGGCCCATAACTCGCCATGTACGCTGATGCGTACCTGGCTCAGACAGATGGGCCTTATTCTGCGGCTTGTATCCGCAGAATACCTTTCCACAGGTCACCTCAGACGCCAAGTATGACCAAAGGCTCACTCCGAAGCCCCTGCTCCCCACAGGACACCTCACGCTGACATTCCCAGAGACAAATCCCAGCCCCGGTAAAAATATCAAGAAAAGCTCAACAAATGATGACCGTCTCAACACTCTTCGTTATTCAATTTTTCTTCTTCTTCGTTCTTTCGAATAAAGTTTATCTCAATCCCCTGCAAACATTGCAAAGTACAAACATTGTAAAGTACAAACATTGCAATGTTTGCAGGGCCAATACAGTCACACAGAAACTTTTCTAACTAACTTTCCATGTTCGAAAGTCAGGCCGGGAAGGACGGGAGGGGCGGGTGACTCTGCAGGAGTCGTAGTACTTCTTAGGCCGCGGGGAGGCTGCGTTGCTGGAAAAATCCCAGCTGTTTGAGCGTTAGCGAGTTCTGGGATTTTTTCAGCGGTTTTAGCAGAATCCCCGCAGCCTTAGAAGCACTAGACCTCCGAAGCCTCACCCGCCCCTCCCGTCCTTCCCGACCGTCCGTTTGCAACATACCATCCCGTTCTTCACAACTTCACAATAGCATAAATTAACAGAAAATGATAAAAAAAACAAACAAATTATAAAATATAAACACATAACAAAACAAATAAATAAAAATAATAGCATAAAAACACAAAAATGTATTGACAAATACCCGCAACGATGTTATTATAAGACCATCAAAAACAACAAGAGAAAAACAAAAAAGAAAATCATTCAATTCATAGCATAGATGCACATGAAGGATGAAGAAAGGAAAAGGTGATTCCAGTGGGAACATAAACAAACACCATCATCAATATGAGAGTGACAGGAACCGAATTTCCTGCAAGAAAGACCTGATACAGATCACATATGATACACCTTAAGAAAACAGAAGTTTCTTTTATGAAATATAAATAAGATCCTCTTAAATCTTACTTATATTTTAAGAAATCAGAAACAAAAGGAAATCAGTATTTCAGGTAATATAGAATCGGTAACTCATATTGAACAACTGTCACACACCTGATACAAAGATTTCAGGAAATATGTAAAGAAATATTTCCCGAAAGAGTAAAACCCTCAACTCACCGGTTCGTTGGAAAGAAGAGATTCCAAGAACAAACGTGAAGATGAGAACGATACTTTGAAATGCATATCAGAACCATTAGGATATGGATTGAAGCTTTGCATCAGAGGAATATCTGAGAGGATATTAAAAACAGAAGAATCGGGCAGGAACTTTTTTCCAGGATACTTTAAAGAACTGCAGAGGAGAAAATCCCAATAGGTCGATTTGAATCAGCAGATCGCAAAGTACAGAGATGACAAATGGTTTTGAATTTAAGAAGTTAAGTCCAGAATTGTTTAGTGAACAGGAAAAAGTATAACCACCGAAATTCTTCAGATAAACAGGAAATCAAACATCGTAAAAAATGATTTCTGATCTATAAAACTTTCTAAATAATCGAAAAGATATACTTACATATATCAGTCGTTTATGAGCAGGAAATAAAAAAGAAGAGAGAATCTGAAAAAGAAAAATTTCAAAATTGAATAAAGAGAATCGAAATTATTTTATAAAGTATATAAAATCAAAGATTTCGATTGATAAGTATAATAAGTATAACAAGAAAACTTTATTCGAAAGAACGAAGAGGAAGAAAAATTGAATAACGAAGAGTGTTGAGACGGTCATCATTTTTGGAAACTGTAAAAGTAAAAAAAGTGATGACCGTCTCGTTGTGTATATAAGATTGCATATATTAAGTATACAACCGTTCCGAAAAGCCCTGGATAAAATAATATGATCCGAGCAGAGAGCAAAATTTTCGATCAGAGATTTTCCGAACAGTTATATTTATCAGTTGCCATCAAAAACATCATCAGTTATACTTCTGTGAGAAAGGAAGTAAGATGAGAAAATATGTGGAATTATCAGATTGAAGAAAATATTTTATATGAAGACAAAGAGATCCTTGTGTGCAGAAAAACAGCAGGAATGCCGGTGCAGGCAGCAAAAATAGGAACAATGGATATGGAAAGTGCTCTGAAAAATTATCTGGCACAAAAAACACCGGGAAAGATCCCATATCTGGGAGTAGTACATCGCCTTGATCAGCCGGTAGAAGGCATTCTTGTATTTGCGAAAACATCCGAAGCAGCAGGAAATTTGAGTAAACAGATGATGGCAGGAGGCGCCGGAAAATATTACCTGGCAGTAACAGAGGGAAAAGCAAAGAACTCAGAAGGGACTCTTACAGACTATCTGAAAAAAAATGGAAAAGCCAACATGTCTCAGGTGGTGTCTGCCAATACACCGGGAGCAAAAAAAGCGATCCTTCACTATAAAGTTCTGGATCAGCAGGAGATAAACGGAAAATCCCGGACATTTCTTAAGATCAGGCTGGAAACAGGTCGGCATCATCAGATCCGTGTGCAGCTTTCTCATGAGGGACTGCCCCTTCTCGGAGACCGGAAATATAATCCTTTGGGAGAAAAAGGTACATCACTGGGACTTTGTTCCAGTTGTCTGGAATTCAAACACCCCAGAACAGGAAAAATGATGAAGTTTGAAACAGAGCCACAGGGAAGTGCGTTTCTGGATTTTGTGAAAAAAGTGTAAAAACTCTGGACGGAAATACGAAAAAGTGTATAATGTAAAAAGCAAGTAACCAAATGTAAGATTTTTGTAAAGTATAAGTTACTGTGGATGGACAAGGCAGACGATAAAGAACATAGAGAACAGTAACCAGCGAGGAAGAGGAGATTACAATGAAAAGAGCTGCAGTAGCGTCAGCAGCCTTGTTGGCTGTGGCAACCCTGCTGACAGGCTGTCAGAAAGAAGAAGTAGAAAAGCTTGTTGCACCGATTGTAGCAGATGTCCAGGAAACCCCTGAAGCAACCGAAGTGGAAGAAGAAAAAAGCCCGCTGATCCCTGAGATCGATGACACTCTTTCTATTGAAGAAGGTGCCAGAATAGCTGTTGTCAGCAAAAGCAAAAAAGGCGAGTTCTGGAATAAAGTAAAAGAAGGAATGGAAGCTGCTGTCAAGGATGTAAATGAGGCGTATGGTTTCAAAAAAGACAAGCAGATCACGATGACCTTTGAGGGTCCGGATGATGAAGAGGACGTAGAAAGTCAGATCAATACTCTTGATGCAGTGATCGCTGAGAATCCATCTGTAGTGTGTCTTTCTGCCGGAGATATGGATTCCTGTCAGGCACAGCTGGAAGCAGCGAAAGAGAACGGAATTCCGGTGGTCGCGTTTGATTCCAATGTCAGTGATACGAAGCTGGTCAGAGCTTTCCGTGGAACAGACAATACACAGATCGGTAAATATGCAGCATATAAGCTTGGTAGCGCCATTGGAAAAATGGGAAATGTGGCTGTTTTTTCCGCACAGGAGAAAACACAGAGCGCGCAGGAGCGTGTAAAAGGATTTCTGGATAATATTGCAAATTATACGGATATTAAAGTGGTGGAAACCGTATATTCTGACCAGGTTGATGATATGAAGGAAGCCATGAAGGAAGTTCTGGATAAATATCCGGCATTGGATGGTGTTTTCTGCACCAATGCCGAGGTTTCTGAAATGTTTCTGGAGGTAAATAAGGACACAGGAGAAAATAAAGTTGCTATGGTAGGCGTAGATGCAACTAGCAAACAGCAGGAAGCGATCCAGAAAGGGGAAGAACTGGGAGTGCTTTCACAGAATCCTTATGCGATGGGATATCAGACCATGTGGGCGGCTATTCAGTCTACTGCACCGAAGAAGGAAACAAAGATTGATAAGAAGGTTTTACTTGATCCGATATGGATTGATGCTGAGAATATCAAAAGCGAAGACATTGCAAATTACCTGTACAATTAACAAATAGAACAGATAGCCACTGTAGGTCGGGTGAATAGGTTAGTCCGCATTCACCGTCTGTTCATAATTGAAAGCCATCAGTCTGATGAAGATGTAAAAAACATTTTCATCGGGCTGATGGCTTTTTTGAATAAAAATAAAAAATATGAATAGAATAAACAAATAAAAAGTGTGCGAAAAAATGGCAAAAATATAACACATATGACGATTTTTTGACACAATATAAATAAATTTCTCGTTAAATTGCATAATAAACATTGTTTTAAAAAAGCGATTGTGGTACAATTTGGATATGCAGAGAGGCGGTGATCAGATGATCCAGGAAACGATCAAGGCAGTGAAAGAGGCGGAGGCAAAAGCACAGCAGAAGATAAAGGATGCATCCGTCCGTGCACAGAGTATCATCAGCGAAGCTGAGAAAGAGGCAGAGAATATTATCAGAAAGGCGGAAACAGCCGCCGGCGAACAGGCGGCATCTGATATGAAAGCAGCCGAAGAACGTGCACACAGTACAGAGAACACTGTCGTTGGACAGGCGGAGGAAGAGCTTGCAGCTTTGAAAAAGAAAGCGGAGTCGAAGCACGAGCAGGCAATCCAGACAGTAATGGACAGTTTGTTCTGAGAGGGGGAGTGCGAAAATGGCAGTATTGCAGATGCAGCGAATCAGTATCTGCGCAATGAAAAAGAACCGTAAGGCCATATTGGAAGAACTGCAGTCACTTGGAGTATTGGAGATCGATGCAGCAGAATTGGATCCGGAGCTTAAGACGATGGATACTATGAATGCCCGGCTGATCTTTGAGAAGAACGCATCCCTTTGCGATCAGGCAATCGAAATACTGGATGAATTTTCGAAGGAAAAGCAATCCATGCTGGCATCCCTGGCAGGGAAACCGCTGATCGGAAGGAAGCAGGAGGAAGAAGCTATCCGGGATCAGGAAGAGATCCTGAGAACGGCCAGAGAAATCCAGGGATACCGGAAGAAGCTTACAGAGAACAATGCGGCAGCAGTTAAGATCGAGCAGCAGGAAGCAGCTCTTGCTCCATGGCTGAAGCTGGATATTCCGATGAACTTCGGCGGTACAGCGAAAGCAGCGGTACTTGTGGGAAGTATTGATGGAAATATAACTCTGGATCAGGTATACAGTCAGCTGGCAGCGGATGCACCACAGCTTGAAGCCTTTGACATTCGGGAAATCTCAAATGACGCCGGTAAGCTGAGCCTGGTGGTTGTCTGCCTGAAAGCACAGGCACAGGAACTGGAAGAAGCGCTTCGGATGCAGGGATTTGCAAGACCGGCACAGCTGGTATCAGAGGTTCCGGCACAGGAGCTGGAGAACCTTAAGAATGAAGTGGTACGCATTCAGGAAGAGTCCGAACAGATCCGGGAACAGATACGCGCTCTTCACGACAGGAAGAGCTCTCTTCAGCTTTTGTCCGATTATTTCCGGATCCGTGCACAGAAATATGAGGTATTAGGACAGCTCCGCCAGTCGGAGAGCACTTTTTTTGTGACAGGATATCTTCCGAAGAAACAGGTTTCTGCAATGGAGAAACGGCTTACGGAGAAGTACGATATTGTTTTTGAAGCAGAAGATGCTGAGGGAGAAAATGTTCCGGTTGCCCTTCAGAACGGCAAATTCGGAGCAGCAGGAGAGGGAGTTCTGGCAGCGTTTGGTCTTCCCGGAAAGGGAGAGATCGATCCGTCCACCATTATGACAGCCTGCTATGTATTCCTTTTCGGACTGATGCTATCAGATGCAGCCTACGGACTGATCGTGTTTGCGGTCTGTCTGGGAGTGCTTCTGAAATTCCCCAGAATGGAAAGCGGAATGCAGAAATCCATCCGGCTGTTCATGTACTGTGGACTGTCCACTTTGTTCTGGGGCGTAATGTTTGGCGGATATTTCGGAGATTTTATCGATGTATTCTCAAGAGTATATCTGCATAAACCGGTCACTGTGAAGCCGGTATGGTTTGCACCGTTGAATGAGCCTATGAGACTTCTGGTGTTCTCCATGCTGTTTGGCCTGATCCATATGTTTCTGGGAATGGGTCTTAAGGGCTACATGCTGTTACGTGACAGAAAATATCTCGACTTTTTCTGTGACGTAGTACTCTGGTTCCTGCTTCTTATGGGACTGATCCTGATCTTTATCCCAAGCAGCATGTTCCGTTCTATTTCTCAGATGGATCTGAACCTTTCACCGGCAGTGATACAGGTCGGAAAATGGATGGCGATCATCGGTGCGGTGGGAATTCTCTTCATGTCAGGAAGAGATAAGAAGAATCCGTTCCTGAGGCTGGCGCTTGGAGCTTACGATCTTTACAATATCACGGGATGGGTCAGTGATATCCTTTCCTATTCCAGACTTCTGGCCCTGGGACTTGCTACCGGAGTTATCGCATCAGTTATGAACCAGATGGGAAGTATGCTGGGAGACAGTATTCTGGGATGGATCGTATTTATCCTTGTATTTGTGATTGGTCATATCTTTAACCTTCTGATCAATCTTCTGGGTGCATACGTGCACACCTGCCGATTACAGTACGTAGAGTTTTTCGGTAAATTCTTTGAGGGCGGAGGAAAAGAGTTCCACCCCTTCCGCGAAAATACAAAATATGTAGATATTAAGGAGGATTAATATTATGAGTGGTATCATTTGGGCATTATTGGGAGCAGCAATTTCCGTAGCTCTTGCAGGTATAGGTTCCGCCATCGGTGTTGGTACAGCTGGCCGTGCAGCAGCAGGTGTTGTAACAGAAGACCCGGACAAATTTGCCAAGGTTCTGCTTCTTCAGCTTCTTCCCGGTACGCAGGGTATTTACGGACTGCTGGTAGCATTCCTTGCACTTTCCAAGGTTGGTATCCTGGGCGGCGGTGTTGCTGATATTTCCCTGGAAACCGGTCTTATGATCTTTGTGGCTTGTCTTCCGATCGCTATCGCAGGTCTTCTTTCTGCGATCCATCAGGGAAAAACTTCCGTAGCTTCCATCGGTATCGTAGCCAAGAAGCCGGAGCAGTTCGGTAAAGCCATGCTTTTCCCTGCAATGGTTGAGACATATGCGATTCTGGCTCTTCTGATCTCCATTCTTGCAGTCAGCGGAATTCAGGTTTGATTCATCAGGAGGGCAGAGCATGACAGGATTAGAGAAGATGGTAAGCCAGATTCTTGAAGAGGCCGATGCTTCTGCAGCCGTTACGATCAGTGATGCGGAGAAAAAAGCCGCAGAGATCCTCAGGGAAGCCGGAGAAAAGGCAGATAAGATCCGGCAGCAGAGAGAAGAACAGTCCAGGGCAAAGGTGAAAAGCTATGAAGAGCGGACAGCTTCCGCTGCAGATATGAAGAAGCGTACCGCAGTTCTTGCAGCCAAGCAGGAGCTGATCGGAAATGTGATCGCAGATGCCTGTGACCGTGTGAAGAATCTGGATGAAGAAAAATATTTTGGGATCCTTAAGAATATGGCTGAGAAATATCTTCTTCCAAGAGAAGGAGAGATCTGTTTTTCAAAAAAGGATCTGGAACGTATGCCGGCAGGTTTCCGTGAGGAAATAAAGAGCCTGGCACAGAAAAAGGGTGGTGTGCTGGAAATTTCCGGTGAAACCCGAAACATAGACGGAGGTTTTATCCTGATATACGGCGGCATTGAGGAAAACTGTTCCATTGATGCCATGTTCGCAGAGAAGCGGGATGAGCTTCTGGATCAGGTAAGAAAGATTTTGTTTGCGTAAAACACCATCGCAAAAAGGAGGGCGTGAATGATGTTTGGTGAAGATTATGCCTATGCGGTGGCGCGGATACGTGTTCTGGAGACCGGACTTCTGAATCAGGCAGCGATCGAGCAGCTTCTGGCATGTCAGGATGAGCAGCAGTGCCTTCAGATCCTTACAGAGAAGGGCTGGGGAAATGGTGATCCTGCAGCCGGTGCGGATGCCATTCTTTCTCGGGAGAGAGAAAAGATCTGGGAGATCATGGATTCGCTGGTAGCGGACCGATCTGTGTTTTCTGTTCTTTCCTATCAGGATCTTTTCCATAACCTGAAAGCGGCTGTGAAGGCAAGCATCCTGCAAGGGGCAGCGCCGAATATTTTTTTCAGCGACTGTTCCATTGACGGAGAGGATATGGTGAAATTCCTGAAGGATAAGGAATATGATCGTTTTCCTGAGGATATGCGGGAAGCGGCAAGAGAAGCCTATGAGACCTTTTTGCACACAAGAGACGGACAGCTTGCGGATATTATCGTAGACAGGGCAGCACTGGATGCCATAAAAAAAGCCGGAGAACGGTCAAAAGAAGAGATCGTCCGGCAGTATGCGGAATCCACGGTAGCGGTAGCAGATATCCGGATCGCAGTCCGTGCCTGCAAAACAGGAAAAAGTTCGGACTTTATGAAAAAAGCCATGGCAGAATGTGACACACTGGATAAGGAGAGACTGATCCACGCGGCAGTAAGCGGAATGGATCAGATCATGGGTTATCTGGCAGAAACGAAATATGGGGACGGAGCTCTGGCACTGGCGGAATCAGCTTCCGCTTTTGAGAGATGGTGTGATAACCAGATCATGGAGACCATCCGCCCTCAGCTGTACAATTCATTTTCACTGGGACCGCTGGTAGCCTATGTGCTTGCCCGTGAAAATGAGATCAAGACGGTGCGGATCATTCTCACCGGAAAGCGCAGCGGCCTTCCGGAAGAGTTTATCCGGGAAAGGGCAAGGGAAATGTATGTATAAGATCGCAGTTTTAGGTGATTATAACAGCATTTACGGGTTTGCGGCTCTTGGCCTTGATACTTTTCCGGTGGAGGATCCTGCAGATGGTAAAGAGAAGCTTAACCGTCTGGCAGCCGGTGAATATGCGGTTATTTATATTACGGAACAGCTGGCGGCCCAGCTTTCCGCAGAGATCAGTAAATACAGTGAGGAGCTGATGCCTGCGATCATTCAGATTCCCGGAATTTCCGGAAATACAGGTGCAGGTATCGAAAATGTAAAGAAATCCGTGGAGACGGCAGTTGGCTCCGATATTCTTTTCAGTAATGAGTGACAAGAAAGCAGGTGATTGGTTCAGATGAGCAGAGGAACCATTAAGAAGGTGGCAGGACCGCTGGTAATTGCCAAGGGTATGCGGGATGCAAATATGTATGACGTGGTTCGTGTAAGCAGCCAGCGTCTGATCGGTGAGATCATTGAGATGCATGAAGATGAGGCTTCCATACAGGTATATGAGGAGACTTCAGGACTTCGTCCGGGAGAACCGGTAGAGTCCATGGAGGTGCCCCTTTCCGTGGAGCTTGGTCCTGGCCTTATTACAAGCATTTACGATGGAATACAGCGTCCGCTGGATGACATCATGAAGGTAGCAGGCAGCAACAACCTGAAACGAGGCGTTGAGGTTCCTGCCCTGAAGCGGGACAAAAAATGGAATTTCATTCCGGTTGCGAAGGTGGGAGATCAGCTGGAGGGCGGCGATGTTCTTGGAACCGTTCAGGAGACTATCGTTGTTACACAGAAGATCATGGTACCTCCCAATATGAAAGGTACTCTGAAGGAAATTAAATCCGGCGAGTTTACCGTGGATGAGACCGTTGCAGTTCTTTCCACAGCAGACGGCGATAAAGAGTTGACCCTGATGCAGCACTGGCCGGTACGACGTGGCCGTCCATATAAGAAGAAACTTCCGCCAGCCAAACCTCTGGTAACAGGACAGCGTGTTATTGATACCATGTTCCCTATTGCCAAGGGTGGTGTGGCAGCAGTTCCCGGCCCGTTCGGAAGCGGTAAGACGGTTATCCAGCATCAGCTTGCAAAATGGGCTGAGGCAGATATCGTGGTCTATATCGGTTGCGGTGAGCGTGGAAATGAGATGACAGATGTTCTGAACGAGTTCCCGGAGCTGAAGGATCCAAAAACAGGACAGTCTCTGATGGAGCGTACGGTTCTGATCGCCAATACCTCAGATATGCCGGTTGCAGCTCGTGAGGCGTCGATTTATACAGGTATTACAATTGCGGAGTATTTCCGTGATATGGGATATTCCGTAGCATTGATGGCAGATTCTACTTCCAGATGGGCTGAGGCTCTCCGTGAGATGTCCGGACGACTGGAGGAGATGCCAGGTGAGGAAGGTTATCCTGCATATCTTGGTTCCCGTCTTGCACAGTTCTATGAGCGTGCCGGACATGTGATCTGCAGTGGAAAAGACGGAAGAGAGGGTGCCCTGACAGCGATCGGCGCCGTATCTCCTCCAGGTGGTGATATCTCCGAGCCGGTTTCCCAGGCGACACTTCGAATCGTAAAGGTATTCTGGGGACTGGACGCAAACCTTGCATACAAACGTCATTTCCCGGCGATCAACTGGCTGACCAGCTATTCTCTGTATCTGGACAGCGTTGGCGGATGGTTTGACGAAAATGTAGCGAATGACTGGATGAAGCTCCGTCAGAGAATGATGACCCTTCTTCAGGAAGAGGCAGAGCTGGAAGAAATCGTAAAGATGGTAGGTATGGATGCGCTTTCACCGGGTGACCGCCTGAAAATGGAAGCAGCCCGTTCCATCCGAGAGGATTTCCTCCACCAGAACTCTTTCCACGAGATCGATACCTACACATCTCTGGAAAAACAGCATAATATGATGCGTCTGGTACTTGCATTTTATGATGCGGGTCTGGATGCGCTGAAACAGGGCGCAGATATCAATGATATCGTAAAGCTTCCGGTACGTGAGCAGATCGGCCGTTATAAATATACAAAAGAAGATCAGCTGGCAGCAGAATATGAGAAAGTAACCCGCCAGCTGGCAGCAGAGACTGCAGAACTTCTGGGAAAGGAGGGCCTGTAAAATGCCAAAAGAATATAGGACCATACAGGAAGTTGCCGGCCCTTTGATGCTGGTACGGGGCGTTGAAGATGTAGCATTTGACGAGCTTGGTGAGATCGAGCTTGCCGATGGCGAAACAAGAAGATGCCGTGTTCTGGAGATCGACGGAAGCAATGCTCTGGTGCAGCTGTTTGAGAGCTCTACAGGTATCAATCTTTCCAACAGCAAGGTACGTTTCCTGGGACGGAGCATGGAGCTTGGTGTATCCGGCGATATGCTGGGTCGTGTTTTTGACGGACTGGGACGTCCCATTGATGACGGCCCGGAGATCCTTCCGGAGGAAAGAAGAGATATCAACGGACTTCCCATGAATCCGGCGGCCAGAAGCTATCCGGAGGAGTTTATCCAGACGGGTGTATCTGCGATTGACGGCCTGAACACCCTGGTACGCGGACAGAAGCTTCCGATCTTCTCCGCATCCGGTCTTCCCCATGCACAGCTTGCGGCACAGATCGCAAGACAGGCGAAGGTTCGCGGAAAAGATGAGCAGTTTGCCGTTGTATTTGCAGCCATGGGTATCACTTTCGAGGAGTCAAACTTCTTTGTAGAGAGCTTTAAGGAAACCGGAGCGATAGATCGTACTGTTCTGTTTGTGAACCTGGCAAATGACCCGGCTGTTGAGCGTATTGCTACTCCGCGAATGGCACTGACAGCAGCAGAATATCTTGCCTTCGAAAAAGACATGCACGTTCTTGTAATCCTTACGGATATCACAAACTATGCGGATGCTCTCCGTGAGGTTTCCGCGGCTCGTAAGGAGGTTCCGGGACGTCGTGGATATCCCGGATATATGTACACAGATCTTGCTTCTCTTTATGAGCGTGCAGGCCGTCAGAAAGGAAAATCAGGAAGTATCACCATGGTTCCGATCTTGACTATGCCTGAGGATGATAAGACCCATCCGATCCCGGACCTTACCGGTTACATCACAGAGGGACAGATCATCCTGAGCCGTGAGCTTTACCGTAAGGGAATCACACCGCCCATCGATGTTCTTCCGTCTCTGTCACGACTGAAGGATAAGGGTATCGGTGAAGGTAAGACAAGAGCAGACCATGCCAACACCATGAACCAGCTGTTTGCCGCATATGCTCGTGGTAAAGAGGCCAAAGAGCTGATGACTATTCTTGGTGAGGCAGCTCTCTCTGACATTGACCTGATCTATGCAAAATTTGCGGATGCTTTCGAGAAGGAATATGTTTCCCAGGGCTATCAGGCTAACCGTGATATTGAGGAAACACTGGCCATCGGCTGGAAGCTGCTTTCCATTCTTCCGAGAAGCGAGCTGAAACGTATCGATGACAAATTCCTTGATCAGTATTACGGAAAAGTATAAAGGGGGGATGATTTGTGGCATCAACACAGGTGAATCCTACCCGTATGGAGCTTACGAAGCAGAAAAAGAAGCTGGTGACTGCAGTACGTGGCCATAAGCTTCTGAAGGATAAGCGGGACGAGCTGATGAGACAGTTCCTGGATCTGGTACGGGAGAATATGGAGCTGCGAAAAAAAGTAGAAGCCGGTATCCGAAGCGCCAACACCAATTTTGTCATTGCAAAAGCTGGAATGTCGGAGGAGACGCTGAATACGGCACTGATGGCTCCCAAGCAGGAAGTTTATCTGGAAACCGGAAAAAAGAATGTCATGAGTGTGGATATTCCTGTTTTTGAATACAAAACAAGAACACCGGATGCCAACGATATTTATTCCTATGGCTTTGCTTTTACATCCAGTGATCTGGACGGAGCGGTAAAATCCCTGGCAGACATCCTGCCGGATATGCTTCGTCTGGCAGAAGTGGAAAAGGCCTGTCAGCTTATGGCTTCCGAGATCGAAAAAACAAGGCGTCGTGTAAATGCCCTGGAGCATGTCATCATACCGGAAGCCCGGGCAAACATCAAATACATCACCATGAAGCTGGATGAGAACGAGAGAAGTACCCAGATCCGACTGATGAAGGTGAAAGATATGATGCTGGAGGAGGCACATCATTATAAGGAGCGGGAGGCAGAGCGCGGAGCGTAAAGCGCAGCCATCCTGAAAGAAAAAGAAAAGTTTATATAGAAAGTTTTAAGTAACGGAAAGGAGATGTCCCTGTACTGTGTGAAATTTCGGCAGTGCAGGGGCGTTTTATTTATAAAATATTTAGCTTTTGTTATCAGAAAATCAAGAAAAATACAGTATAATAGATAATAGGTAAATCAGACAGCGGTAGATGCAGAAATATAAAAGAAAGCTGCTCTGTCTGCCGAAAAATAAAGAAATGAAAATAAAGAAAGAGGAGAAAGCTGATCTGACCAGGTAAACTGCCGGGCAGCTGCAGGGGTATGAGCAGCTGGCAAAGCAGATTGCGGTATCGTCTGATCAGTAAGAGGTATATGAATATTTTACAGTCAATACAACAGCTGGACGGAGAAATCCTTCTCCTGATCCAGCGATATTTAAGAATGGATATGCTGACACCATTTATGAAATCTGTTACATTTCTGGGAAACGGAGGATGGTTCTGGATCCTCTGTGCAGTTGTTCTTCTTGCTGTTCCAAAGACAAGAAAAACAGGCTATGCGGCAGCCTTGTCCCTGATCTTCGGGGCGATCGTTACCAACCTGCTTCTCAAAAATATAGTGGCAAGACCAAGGCCTTTTGCGGAAATTGAAGCTCTCATCCCTATGATCACCAAACCGAAGGATTTCTCTTTTCCGTCAGGTCACACCACAGCATCCTTTGCCGTTGCTCTGGTAATGCTTCGGATGCTTCCGAAGAAATTCGGAATCCCGGCAGTAGTCCTGGCAGCACTGGTGGCATTTTCCAGACTGTATCTTGGGGTTCATTATCCGACAGATGTTCTGGCCGGATTCGTGATCGCGCTGGTGGGAAGCACGCTGTCAGTATGGATCGTGCGAACGAAACCGGAAGACAAACAGGTACACTAGCATTGTCCATAGGAAAATATGAAGCACTTTACCTAGACAAAGTATTGACACGCTGAAGCAAGACGGGGTAAAATTGTAGACAGTACAACAGATTCTGACTATGGTAGAAATAATGATATGAAACCCTGTAAAATCGGATAAAAGGAGAGAGCACAAAATGATATCAGAAAAAATGAAACCCTACGTAAAAAATAATTCCGCCATCCGTATGATGTTTGAGGAAGGAAACCGCCTCCGTGCGAAATACGGCGCAGACAAGGTTTTTGATTTCAGTCTCGGAAATCCAAGTGTACCGGCACCGGACAGCGTCCGCGAAGCAATTATCGAGCTTGTAAACACTACGGATCCGACAGTTCTTCACGGATATATGAGCAACGCAGGCTTTGAGGATGTACGCCAGACCATCGCAGAATCCCTCAACAGACGTTTCGATACGAAATTTTCCGCAAAGAATCTGATCATGACCGTCGGTGCTGCAAGCGGACTGAATGTGATCCTGAAAACAATCCTGAATCCTGGAGAAGAGGTGATCGTTTTTGCACCATATTTTCTGGAATACGGTGCATATGTCCGCAATTATGATGGTGTCCTTGTGGAAATCTCTCCGGATACCACAACCTTCCAGCCAAATCTCGCTGAATTTGAACAGAAGATCACACCGAAGACAAGAGCAGTTATCGTAAATACCCCACACAATCCTACCGGAGTTGTATATTCAGAAGAAACGATCAAGAAGCTTTCCGCAATCCTGGAAGCAAAACAGAAAGAGTTCGGAACTGTGATCTACCTGATCTCCGATGAGCCATACCGTGAGCTGGCTTATGATGGCGTGGAGGTCCCATACCTGACAAAATATTATAACAATACTGTTGTGGGCTATTCCTACAGCAAAGCTCTTCCCCTTCCGGGTGAACGTATCGGATATCTGGTGATCCCTGATGAGGCAGACGGAAGCGAAGAGCTGATCTCTGCAGCAACCATTGCAAACCGTACACTTGGCTGTGTAAATGCACCGTCCCTGATCCAGAAGGTAGTTGCAAAATGTGTAGACGCCAAGACGGATCTTGCAGCTTATGATAAAAATCGGCAGGCACTTTATGATGGCCTGAAAGAATGCGGATTTGAGTGCATCAAACCACAGGGTGCATTCTATCTCTTTGTAAAATCTCCGGTTGAAGACGAAAAAGCCTTCTGTGAAGCCGGTAAGAAATATAACATCCTTATGGTACCGGGAAGCTCCTTCGCATGCCCCGGTTATGTGAGACTTGCATATTGTGTATCCTATGAGACAATTGTGAATTCTCTTCCTGAATTTAAAAAACTTGCAGCAGAGTATGGATTGAAATAAACGATCATTACCAAGCAGTTGAATAAAAGATCCCCGGTACAGTCTGTTCATGCAGCCCTGTATCGGGGATCTTTTGCAAGAGGGAATAAGCAAATGAAACGTAGTCGGGAGTGAATAGACTCCCGACTGTGTTTCATTAAAAGGATGTTCCACATTTATTTGGCTTTTTTCTTTTCTTTATTTGGCATTTCTCCGTAGTAAGCTTTCAGATAGATATCTTTCAGCTCGGATACAAGCGGATATCTCGGGTTGGCACCGGTACACTGGTCATTGAAGGCCTGCTCGGACATCTCATCCAGAGTTTCCAGGAAATGTTTCTCATCTACGCCGTAATCACGGATCGTCGGCAGGATCTCGATAGTTCTCATAAGCTCATCCAGTTTAGCAAGAAGTTTTTCGAATACTTCTGCATCGTTCTTGCCTGTAAGACCTACAGAACGTCCGATCTCAGCGTAGCGTGCAAGTGTCTTCGGATACTGATACTGTGGGAAAGTACCCATCTTAGTCGGAACCTCAGCACTGTTGTAACGCATAACATCCAGAAGAACAACTGCGTTTGCGATACCGTGTGGCAGGTGGTGGAAAGCACCGAGCTTGTGAGCGAGAGAGTGGTTAACGCCGAGGAATGCATTGGCGAATGCAAGACCTGCCATGCAGGAAGCGTTAGCCATGTGATCTCTGGCCTCTACGTCATTGCCATCTTTATATGCACGCGGCAGATACTCAAATACAAGCTTGATCGCTTTCAGTGCAAGACCATCGGTGTAATCGGAAGCCATCATGGAAACATAAGCCTCAATGGCATGTGTCATAACATCGATACCGGAAGCACGGGTAAGTCCCTTCGGTGCGCTCATCATGTTATTGGTATCTACGATCGCCATATCCGGGAGAAGCTCGTAATCAGCCAGTGGCCATTTAACGCCGGTATCCTGATCTGTGATGATGGCGAAAGGAGTAACCTCGGAGCCTGTACCGGAAGAGGTCGGGATCGCTACGAAGTAAGCTTTTTTACCCATCTTCGGGAAGGTATAAACTCTCTTACGGATATCCAGGAAGTCCATGGACATATCGGAGAAGTCAGCGTCCGGATTCTCATAAAGCATCCACATAACCTTGCCGGCATCCATTGCGGAACCGCCGCCAAGAGCGATGATGCAGTCTGGCTCAAAGGCTGTCATAGCCTTGGCACCGGCTTTGGCGGAAGCGAGAGACGGGTCAGGAGCTACATCAGAGAAGCATGTATGAACGATGCCCATCTGATCCAGTTTATCTTCGATCGGTTTGGTGTAGCCATTCTTGTAGAGGAAGGAGTCTGTTACGATGAAGCAGCGTTTCTTGCCCATAACAGTACCGAGCTCATCAAGAGCAACCGGCATACAGCCCTTCTTAAAGTAAACCTTTTCCGGTGTTCTCATCCAGAGCATATTCTCTCTCCTTTCAGCAACAGTCTTGGTATTGAGAAGGTGTTTGACACCAACGTTCTCGGATACGGAGTTACCGCCCCAGGAACCGCAGCCAAGAGTAAGGGATGGAGCAAGCTTGAAGTTATAAAGGTCACCGATACCACCCTGGGAAGAAGGTGTATTGATAAGGATACGGCAGGTTTTCATAGTTGCTTCGAATTTATCCATCTTCTCTGTTTCATTTACGTTGATGTAGAGGGAAGAGGTATGACCATAGCCGCCATCTGCAACGAGCTGCGCAGCCTTTGCAACAGCATCGTCAAAATTTTTGGCCTTGTACATGGCAAGTACAGGGGAAAGCTTCTCGTGTGCGAATTCTTCGCTGATATCAACGGACTCAACCTCACCGATCAGGATCTTGGTCTCAGCCGGTACAGTAACGCCTGCCATTTCAGCGATAGTAGCAGCCTTCTGTCCTACGATCTTGGCATTCAGTGCACCGTTGATAAGGATGGTCTTTCTGACTTTCTCGATCTCGTCTTTTTTAAGGAAGTAGCATCCTCTGTAAAGGAACTCTTCCTTCACTTCTTTATAAATGCTCTCCAGAACAGTTACGGACTGCTCGGAAGCACAGATCATACCATTGTCAAAGGTCTTGGAGTGGATGATGGAGTTAACTGCAAGACGGATATCTGCGCTGTCATCAATAATGGCAGGTGTATTTCCGGGTCCTACACCAACAGCCGGTTTACCGGAGGAGTAAGCTGCTTTGACCATTCCGGGACCACCGGTGGCAAGGATGATATCTGCGTTCTGCATTACCATGTTGGTAAGGTCAAGGCTTGGGATATCGATCCATCCGATGATTCCTTCCGGCGCACCTGCGGCAACAGCTGCTTCCAGAACAACTTTTGCAGCTTCAATAGTGGATTTCTTAGCACGCGGATGCGGGCTGATGATGATCGCATTACGGGTTTTCAGGGAAATAAGAGATTTATAGATTGCTGTGGAGGTCGGGTTGGTTGTAGGGATAACTGCAGCGATCAGTCCTACAGGTTCCAGGATCTTCTTGAGTCCGTATGCCTTGTCTTCTTCTACAACACCACATGTCTGAGTGTTCTTATATGCATTGTAAACATACTCTGCTGCGTAATGGTTCTTGATAACCTTGTCTTCCATGATACCCATGCCTGTTTCCTCAACAGCCATTTTGGCAAGTGGGATACGCATCTTGTCAGCAGCAGTAGCAGCTGCCTTAAAGATCTTGTCGACCTGCTCCTGTGTGTAGGTAGCAAAGATCTTCTGAGCCTCTTTCATTGCAGCCATTTTCGCGGTCAGGGCTTCTGGAGTGTCGATGATGGTAGGGATAGTTTCTTTCTTTGCCATGTGGAATCCTCCTGTTTTCATATGATAATGGTCTGTGGTCCTGCGGGCTTATCCTTTTTTCGCCGGCAGATGCTGCAGAGTTTTTGTAAGTCCCCGCGCTGCGTTTCGTTGTTGATTCAATCTGATTGAATTTTCAGTTTCGATACTAATATAGTATCAAAATTCTGAAAAAAACGCAAATTCTGAATTTTGTCGCTATGTGCAAAATGACGAACAAAAAATTAGGGGAAAATACTGTAAATTTTACTTTGCAGAACGCTGAATTATTGGAAAAATCTTAAAAAAATTTTTGAAATTCAGCACTGTGCACAAAGAGCATGTTAAAAAATTGTCAGCACTGACAAAAAACATGCACACATATGAAGGGCGGGCAAAAGATAAAACGCAACATGTGGTTAAAACATTAACGTTAAACTTTTGTCAAATGATCATGCGCACATTATAATTTAACTGATTTCAGACGTCAATAGAGAATTCGATGAATAATTCACAAAAATACGGAGTAATTTTGATAAAAAATTCACAAAAATATTGTAGCAAAGTAAAGCGTGATAACATAAGAAATCAAAAAACTTGAAATTATTTAAAATTTCAGAATAATTAGGCGGAAATTATCGTGATTTTTTTCAGAAATGCAGAAAAAAAACTGCCATACAGGAAATGCTTCCCATATGGCAGTTTATATAAATATAGGTCAGGCGGATAAAAGCATCCGCATTCACTATGCGGCTTTGCGCCGAATTACTGTAAAAGGTTTCTGCTCAACAGTAAATGATAGCCAGGTTCGATCAGCTCTTGCGGAATGCGGCACGTTTTCTGTCTCTGGAGTCCAGAATACGTTTACGGATACGAAGGCTTGTCGGTGTTACCTCAAGAAGCTCATCCTGGTCGATGAATTCAATGGCCTGCTCAAGACTTAAGATCTTTGGCGGAACAAGCTTCAGTGCATCGTCAGCGGAAGAGGAACGAGTATTGGTAAGGTGCTTGGTCTTGCAGACATTCAGTTCGATATCCTCGGCCTTTCCGTTCTGTCCGATGACCATACCGCTGTAAACCTTCTCGCCAGATCCGACAAAGAGAGTACCACGCTCCTGAGCAGAGAAAAGACCGTAGGTAACAGTTTCGCCTGCCTCGAATGCGATGAGGGAACCCTGTTTACGGTACGGGAAGTCTCCCTTGTATGGTGCATATCCGTCAAACATGGTATTCAGGATACCGGTACCCTTGGTGGAGGTAAGGAATTCGTTACGGAATCCGATCAGTCCACGGGAGGGGATGGAGAACTCGAGACGTACAGTTCCGTCGCTTGCTGTGCTCATACCCTGAAGCTCACCTTTACGCTCGCTGAGTTTCTGGATGATAGTACCGGAAAATTCTTCCGGAACGTCAACGTATGCGATTTCGATCGGCTCCAGTTTACGTCCACGCTCGTCTGTGTGATAGAGAACCTCCGGTTTGCTGACTGCAAACTCGTATCCCTCACGGCGCATGTTCTCAATAAGAACGGAGAGGTGAAGCTCACCACGGCCGGAAACCTTGAAGCACTCGGTTGTATCGGTGTCTTCTACACGAAGGCTGACGTCTGTGTTCAGCTCACGGTAGAGACGGTCACGAAGGTGACGGGAAGTGATGTATTTACCTTCCTGTCCTGCAAGAGGACTGTCGTTTACAAGGAAGTTCATGGAGATTGTTGGCTCGGAAATCTTCTGGAACGGAATGGACTCCGGGTTGTCTCCTGCACAGAGGGTATCTCCAATGTGGATATCCGCGATACCGGAGATTGCAACAATAGCTCCGATGGTAGCGCTTTTAACTTCAACTTTGTTCAGCCCGTCAAATTCGTAGAGTTTGCTGATCTTTACGCGCTCGTGTTTGTCAGGGTCATGATGGTTCAGAAGCATCAGCTCCTGGTTCACGGAAATGGTTCCGCGCTCAACCTTACCGACACCGATACGGCCTACATACTCATTGTAGTCGATGGTGCTGATAAGAACCTGCGTATCTCCGTCCGGATCTCCCTCCGGAGCAGGGATCGCATCAAGGATAGTCTCAAAAAGAGGAGCCATATTCTCAGGCTTATCATCGAGGTTACGAACTGCGTAGCCGGCCTTTGCGGAGGCATACAGGAACGGGCAGTCCAGCTGTTCGTCAGATGCGTCCAGATCCATGAGAAGCTCCAGAACCTCGTCGACAACCTCCTCCGGACGTGCTTCCGGACGGTCGATCTTATTGATGCAGACAATAACATGCAGGTTCAGTTCGAGAGCTTTACGAAGGACAAATTTAGTCTGAGGCATGGCACCCTCGAAGGCGTCCACAAGAAGAATAACGCCGTCTACCATCTTCAGCACACGCTCTACCTCGCCGCCGAAGTCCGCATGACCTGGAGTATCGATGATATTGATTTTTACATCCTTATAATGAACTGCGGTGTTTTTGGAGAGAATCGTAATGCCGCGCTCACGCTCAATATCGTTGGAGTCCATGACACGTTCCTGGACTTCCTGGTTCTCACGGAAAACACCGCTCTGTTTCAAAAGCTCGTCAACAAGTGTTGTTTTACCGTGATCGACATGGGCGATAATGGCCACGTTACGAACATCTTCACGCTTGGTCTTCATATAATCCAAATCCTTTCTTTCCATATATAAGTAATCTTTTTTGTTAAAAATGATGTCCAAATTTATAGTCTATCACATTTTTGTGAGATTACAAGACATAAAAAAATATTTTTGGTTTTTCATTTTTCAGGCATATTATACCGCAAATACACATAGATTGATATAGACGAAATACACGAAGAGGAAGGAGAGCTACTTATTATGGCAGATAAAATTATTGAAAACAATCAGGTATCCGTTATGGGACGGATCGCTACGGGGTTTACTTTCAGCCATCAGGTCTTTGGAGAAGGATTTTACATGATGGATATCCTGGTAAAACGTCTCAGCGATTCGGAGGACAGGATCCCGGTGATGGTGTCTGAGCGGCTGATCGATATCACACAGGATTATGTGGGAGAATATATCGAGATCCACGGACAGTTCCGATCCTATAACCGTCATGAAGAAAAGAGAAACCGGCTTGTGCTTTCAGTTTTTGCCCGGGAAGTGAAGTTTGTGGGGGAGGAAGAAGAAACTGTGCCGGTCAATCAGATCTTTCTGGACGGATATATCTGTAAACCGCCTGTATACAGAAAAACACCGTTGGGAAGAGAGATCGCAGATCTTCTGATGGCAGTCAATCGACCTTACGGAAAATCCGATTACATACCATGTATATGCTGGGGAAGAAATGCCAGATATGCTTCTGCTTTTGAAGTAGGCGGGCATGTACTGATCTGGGGCAGGATCCAGAGCAGGGAGTACATGAAACGGATTAGTGAAAACGAAACAGAAAAAAGGATTGCCTATGAAGTTTCAGTGAGTAAATTGGAATATGTTGAGTAACATTGGATATATTTTGGAATAGTGGTGAGAACATTAAGGTAACACTTGCATTTCCAGCCAATCTGCGGTAATATTAAAAAAATCAGAAAAATGGGGAATTACCGGTTTCACTAACAGTAAGAGGAAAAATCATGGAAAGAGAAATAACAGAGGTTTATTGCGGGAACGGGAAAGGAAAGACAACTCTGGCTGTAGGCCAGGGGCTGCGCTTTGCTACACAGGGAAAAAGTGTGATCATCATACAGTTCCTCAAAGGCAGGGAACGCAGAGAACTGGATTTCCTTGAGGAACTGGATAATTTTGACTTCAAGATTTTCCGTTTCGAAAAAATGGACACCTGCTATAATGACCTGAGTGAGCAGGAAAAGGCAGAAGAGAGAACCAATATTCTCAATGGCCTTAATTTCGCACGGAAGGTAATTGCTACCAGAGAGTGTGATTTTCTGCTGCTGGATGAGATCCTCGGGCTTATGGATAAAGGAATCGCTCCAGTTGAGACGATCATCGATATGCTTAAGCAGAAGGATGAAAGTATGCATATAATTATGACCGGACGCTGGCTTCCAGATGCTTTGAAGCCCTATGTGGATAGTATTACCACGATAACAACAGAGCTGACTGACCAGGAACGGGAATAAGCAATATTTCACAGAAGAAAGAAGGAGGAAGACAAATGGCAATTTTTAAAGGAACAGGCGTTGCAATCGTAACACCTATGCATGAAGACGGTAAGGTGAATTTTGAGAAACTTGAGGAAATCCTTGAGGATCAGATCGCGAACAGCACAGACGCCATCGTTATCTGTGGAACAACAGGAGAATCTTCTACTCTGACACACGGAGAGCATCTTCAGACAATTAAGTTCACAATTGATAAAGTTAACAAACGTGTGCCTGTTATCGCAGGAACAGGTTCCAATTGTACAGAGACAGCGATCATGATGTCCAAGGAAGCAGCTTCCTATGGCGCAGACGCTCTTCTTATTGTAACACCTTACTATAACAAGGCTACACAGAAGGGTCTTATCGCTCACTACACAGCAATTGCCAATGCAGTTCCGGAAACTCCGCTCATCATGTACAACGTACCGAGCCGTACAGGCTGCAACATCCAGCCGGCTACAGCAGCTTACCTTGCAAAGAATGTAAAGAACATTGTCGGAATCAAGGAAGCAACAGGAGATCTTTCCCAGATCGCCAAGATGATGTCTCTGGCAGACGGACAGCTTGAGCTTTACTCCGGAAATGATGATCAGGTACTTCCGATCCTTTCTCTTGGCGGACTTGGAGTTATCTCCGTACTTTCCAACGTTGCACCGAAGTTTACACATGATATGGTCATGAAATATTTCGACGGCGACACCAAGGGAGCAACAGAGGATCAGCTGAAAGCTCTTCCGCTGATCAATGCGCTGTTCAGCGAAGTAAACCCGATTCCTGTTAAGACAGCTATGAACCTTATGGGAATGAACGTAGGGCCGCTTCGTATGCCACTCTGCGAGATGGAAGAGGACACAAAGGCAGCTCTTGCAAAAGAGATCGAGAAATTCGGCCTTAAGCTTGCTAAATGATCTGACTGTAAGCGAAAGGTAAAGGAGAATATACTATGGTAAAAATCATCATGCACGGCTGCAACGGACATATGGGCCAGGTCATCAGCGGCATTGTGGAGAAAGATCCAGATGCTGAGATCGTAGCAGGTATTGATATTGCAGATCATGGAAAAAACAGCTATCCGGTATTTACCGATATTGACGCATGTCAGGTAGAGGCAGATGCGATTATTGATTTTTCTTCCGCAAAGGCAACAGACAAGCTTCTTGAGTACAGCGCGGCACGCCAGATCCCGGTTGTTCTGTGCAGTACCGGCTTAAGCCAGGAGCAGCTTGCAAAAGTGGAAGAAACATCCCGAAAGGTAGCAGTGCTGAAATCCGCAAACATGTCTCTTGGTATCAACACACTTCTGAAGCTGGTTCAGGACGCAGCTAAGGTTCTTGCAGCTGCAGGCTTTGATATGGAGATCGTAGAGAAGCATCACCGCCTGAAATTAGACGCACCAAGTGGTACTGCACTTGCGCTGGCAGACAGCATTAATGAAGCTATGGATAACCAGTATCATTATGTATATGACCGCAGCCAGAAACGTGAAAAACGCGATGATAAGGAGATCGGTATCTCCGCAGTTCGCGGCGGAACTATCGTAGGTGAGCATGAGATAATTTTTGCAGGTCAGGACGAAGTGATCGAGTTCAAGCATACTGCATATTCCAAGGCTATTTTTGGAAAAGGTGCTGTAGAAGCAGCCAAATTCCTTGCAGGCAAACCGGCAGGACGTTATGATATGAGTGACGTGATCGGCTGATCCTGGCAGATTGAGCCGCAACAGAATAAAATACAGGTAATACAGACGGGGTTCGTGTAAGATCGGACCCCGTCTTTTTTGGATGAAATTGCGGTTTTTGAAATTTTTCCCAGAATAGGATAGCGGAAAAAGTGCCATATTAGGAATACAGAATTTTTTAGAAAAAGGAGAAGATCATATGAAAAAATGGAAGGCGATTCTTTTTGGTACTTTGCTTACCCTGTCTCTGTGTACATTTACAGCCTGCGGCACAGAGGTAAACAATGCGGATGAAACAGTGGATGAAAAAGATAAAAACACGAAGGATAAGGAAAAAGATACAAACGAAAATACTGCTGCAGAAGATGAAACTATGGAAGAAAAAGCAGACAATGACGGTGTGAAGGACAATGGAGAGAGCATTAAGGATTCCGGCACGGATAACAATGAGATGTCCGATGGAAATATTACCGTGACGCCTGCAGGAAATGGAAATAACGGGACAGTAGCACCCGGAGCTGCGGATGCTGACAGAAACGAAAATGACGGAACTGTATCCGGTGAGCTGGGTGACAGTGTAAAGGACCTTGGCGACGGTGTAGGTAATGCAGTGGATGATATCGGAAACGCAGTGGGAAATGCGGTAGAAGGAAGATAACAGATATTTTACCACAGCATTGCATAAAACTGTTTCAGATGCTATTATCAGTGCATGGAAAGAAAATGGAGGACAGGATTATGAAATTCAGACCATGCATTGATATACATAACGGAAAGGTAAAACAGATCGTAGGAGGAAGCCTGAAGGATCAGGGGGATCAGGCGGCAGAAAATTTTGTGTCAGAGCAGGATGCGGCATTCTATGCAGAGCTTTATAAGAAGGCAGGATTAAAGGGCGGTCATGTGATCCTTCTGAACGGAAAGGATTCCCCGAACTATGAAGCAACGAAAGCCCAGGCACTTCAGGCTCTGGGAAAATATCCCGGAGGGCTTCAGATCGGAGGCGGCATCTGCCCGGAGAATGCGGCAGAATATCTGGAGACTGGCGCCAGCCACGTGATCGTAACCTCCTATGTGTTTAAAAACGGAGTGATCTCCTGGGAAAATCTGGAGAAGATCCGTGATGCTGCAGGGAAAGAACATCTTGTACTTGACCTGAGCTGCCGCAAAAAAGATGGCAAATATTATATTGTCACAGACCGATGGCAGAAATTTACAGAAGAGATCGTGACACCGGAGCTGATGGAAAGGCTTGGAAGCTTCTGCGACGAATTTCTGGTCCATGCAGTGGATGTGGAAGGAAAGGCCCGAGGTGTGGAAACAGAGCTTGCAAAGCTTCTGGGACAGTATACAGCCCATCCGGTGACCTATGCAGGCGGTGTGGGTTCTATGGCAGATATTGAAGAGCTTCGAAAAGCAGGTCAGGGCAGACTGGATGTGACTGTTGGCAGTGCTTTGGATATTTTTGGCGGAAGTATACCCTTTGAAGCTCTGGCTAAAATGAAATAGTATATACAAATAGTGAAGCAGATGCTTTTGTCCCATCAATCTTCTGGCACTGGTGTGCAGATATACATTTGTAATGAATTAATTAGATGAAATACTCTAATAGTTGCGCATTCACGACAAAAAAAACATTTTGAAGGAATATATCGAATAAATTTGGAAAAAATTTATGAAATTTTTGAAAAGGGATGTTAAAATTCAATTTAATATGTTATAATAGCAACATAAAACAGCAAAGGGGATGGAAGTCATGAAATTTATTATTAGTGGAAAGAATATAGCAGTAACCGAAGGACTTAAAACAGCTGTTGAGGACAAGCTTGGTAAACTTGAAAGGTATTTCACTCCTGAAACTGAGATTTCAGTAACCTTAAGCGTTGAGAAGGATCGCCAGAAGATCGAGGTAACGATCCCTGTGAAAGGTAACATTATCCGTTCCGAGCAGGTAAGCAATGATATGTATGTATCCATCGATCTGGTTGAAGAGGTAATTGAGCGTCAGCTTCGTAAATACAAGAACAAGATCGTTGACAAGCAGCAGGAATCCACAAACTTCCAGAAGGCATACCTTGATAAGGATTATGAAGAGGATGAGGAAGTTAAGATCATCCGTACCAAGAAATTCGGGATCAAACCAATGTATCCGGAAGATGCATGCGTACAGATGGAGCTTCTCGGACATAATTTCTTTGTATTCTTTAATGCTGAGACAGAGCAGGTTAACGTAGTTTATAAACGTAAAGGAAATACTTACGGACTGATCGAACCAGAGTTCTGATAGGGGATTTTATTATCACAATTGAATATTGAATGGAAGGCTCCGGGAATCTGTGTGAGAAATCGGCAGGTTTCCGGAGCCTTTTATGTCACAGCAAAATCAGGCTTCTTTTCTGTTGCAAGCAATAGGGGAGAATTATATAATGAAGACATATGCGAAAGGAGAAAGGAAAAAGAAGCTTCCTGTGGTGATCTTAAGTGTAGCTCTTGGTATGAACATGATACCGGCTACCTGTATGGCAGCGGAATTTAACAGTGGTGACACCATAAAAGAACAGACTGTGGAGGACCTGGAACTGAGTTCCGGAGAAAACAATACAAAGGATTCCCAAAAGTCAGAAATACAATGGACAGGATTTAAATGGGACAGCTATTCCCAGACAGAGATAACGCTTACGTCAGCCGTTAACGGCGTCTGCTATTATAAATGGGCAGGGCGGGGGGAAGACGGAAATCCCCAGGTGCCTCAGATTGAGACCGGAAATACCGTGAATGATGAGGTTTTGATCAGTGAGGATGAAGAGTTCGGGATCACACTTGCAGACCTGAATACAGGCCAGGCAGTTGATCTGTATATCCAGATTGAGGATGAGAATGGGAAATTAAGTGATCTGAAGCGGATGGAGCTGGATCAGGACAGCTGCCCGGCGAAAAAAACAGATTCTGAGAAAAAACATAAAGCATCCAAACCAAAGGCAGAGGACAGTACGGTAGAGGGGCTGGATTCTCCTCTGGAATTCTACCCGGATACATTTTACGATTTTAAGGTTATCGGTGCAGGTACCGATAATGAGGATCCGGAAAACGGAGACATTAAGTGGGTGCCTGTTTACTGGAGCACATCTGCGAATCCGAATTCCAACCGGATTCGAAGCACCTGGAAGATCGGTTCCAAGGAAGGAATCGACCAGGAGGGAACTTTTAATCTGTATGTTTTCTTCCGCAAATATACCTGCAAGAATTCCAAATGGCAGTCTACGGATAAGATACAGTCTGTACAGTACAAGTTTCAGTCAGCCCCACTTTCTGAAAAATAATACTGTGTGGAGTGCGAATATCTCCTTGACATAACAAATATGTAACTCACGGAGAAAAGGAGGAAGGTAAATGAAGAAAAAAGTTCTGGCACTTTTTTTAAGTGCCGCGCTTTGTGTGACGGTGTTTCCGGCAACCGGTGTGGCTGCAGAGTTTGGCAGCGGTGATGCAGAAATCACAGAAAATGCTGGGGACAGCCAGGAGCTGTTTTCCGCAGAGGAAACTACAGAGCCTATGGGAGAGACTGAGCAGCCTGCAGAAGACAGTGAGGATATTTCTGAGGAAATGGTGGATAACTCTTCCGATGCAACCATGGAAGATGTGGAAAACGCAGAAAATGCGGAGAACAGCGAGGATGCTTTCGGCGGAGCTGAGGAAAGAGTTTCAGAAGAAATCTCCAGTGAGGATGATCCGGAAGTATTATTGACAGAACTGATACCTGAAGAAGCAGGAGACAGTATGGAAGAAGAAAACGCAGAAGCTATGTCATCGTCAGATCCGGAGCTGACAGTGACACCGACAGCGGGTCCGGAACCGACAGTGACACCGATAACGGATCCGGAACCGACAGTGACACCGACAGCGGATCCTGAACTGACAGTGACACCAACACCGGTGCCAAAAATAAACGTAAAATGGACCGGAGAAAAATGGGTAAGCCGCAATTCTGTAAATGTGACACTTAAAGTTGATGCAAACGGAGCCTGCTACTACAAAGCTGTAGCGAGAAAAAAGGACGGAACATCTGATGTTCCGAGGGTCGATACGGGAAACTCTCGTGTGGCGGTTACTGCAAACAGAAGCTTTGTGATATATCTTAAGAATCTGGATACAGAGAAAGAATTTGATCTGTATCTTAAGGTATTGGGTTCAGACGGAAGAACCAGCAACCTGAAAAAATTAAAGTTGAATTACAGGGGAACCCGCCCGAAATATGATGTGACGCCGACACCGACCTATATACCTTCTATACCAGATGTCAAAGATAGTTTTGTAAGAGGGTTGGATTCTCCGCTGAAATTTACTCCGAATAAATATTATAATTTTACTGTGACCGGTGCGGGAACTACGAATACAAATCCCGGGCCCGGAGATGTGAAGTGGGTGCCGGTTTACTGGAGTACTTCACCAAATCCAACCGATAACAGGAAGAATACTACTTGGCGGATCGGATCTGCCAAAGGAATAAACAAAGCCGCAACTTATAACATGTATATCTTTTTCCAGAAGTATGTTTATCAGAAATCTGAATGGAAAAAGACTGATGAAGTACAGTCAGCCGTATACCAGTTCCGTTCCGCGGCCCTTACAACGGTAAAGCTTACCACGCCCGGGTTATCCGGCACTTCCAACAGTCCTGCCGGCATCGTCTTCAAATGGAAAAGAGCTGCAAATGCTTCCGGCTACAAGATCTATCGAAGGACCGGAAACAGCAGCAAGTGGGTCAATATCGCTACCGTAAGCGGAAGCAATACGCTGGTCTATACAGACGGATCAGTAAAATCAGGAACCATGTATACCTATACAGTCCGCGCATACAAGGGCTCTGCTTTAAGTGCTTATAACAAAAACGGCAGCCGGATCGTCCGTCTGACAGCTCCGGTGCAGTACAAACCGTCCAGCAAGGCTTCCGGGAAGCTGACTGTCCGCTGGAAAAAAGCAGTTGGCGCTTCCGGCTATCAGATCCAGTATGCGGCCTCAAGGTCCATGAGAGGGGCCAGAACAGTGTCCACCAGTGCACTGACCCGAACACTTTCCGGTTTGAAAAAGGGAAGCACTTATTATGTTCGTATCCGTGCATACAAAAAAGTGAGCGGAAAGACATATTACGGTGCCTGGAGCAGTGTGAAAAATGCAAAAGTAAGGAAATAAGATCTGTAATATCCCGCGGGATCCTCGAAAACAGGATCCTATGCGGGATATTTTCTGTTGTTCCTGACATGATTTGTTAAATAATTGTTCATTGTTTTTATAACAGGAAAGTGGTAGAATATATACCATATGTGATCCAGTATAACGGATATCAACAGAGAACTGGAATGATCCAAAATTGGACAGATCAGAGACAGCAGTCTTATTCGAATAAAATGATTGGAGCAGAAACATGAATGTTTTTTCAAAAGTATTTGGAACCCGCAGCCAGCGTGAGGTAAAACGTATCATGCCGCTGGTTGAAAAAACCGAGAGCTATCAGTCTCAGATGCAGCAGCTTACGGATGAGCAGTTACGAGACAAGACAAGAGAATATAAGAAACGTCTTGCAGAAGGTGCAACACTGGATGATCTTCTTCCGGAGGCATTTGCCACCGTACGTGAGGCAGCCAAGCGTGTACTTGGAATGGAGCATTACCGTGTACAGATCATCGGTGGTATCATCCTTCACCAGGGCCGTATCGCCGAGATGAAAACAGGTGAAGGTAAAACTCTTGTTTCCACACTTCCTGCATATCTGAATGCCCTTGAGGGAAAAGGTGTCCACATCGTAACCGTCAACGACTACCTGGCAAAACGAGATGCTGAGTGGATGGGTAAGGTTCACGAGTTCCTTGGCCTGACTGTAGGCGTGGTACTTAACGACATGAAGCCGGAAGGGCGTCGTGCGGCATACGGATGTGACATCACATACGTAACAAACAACGAACTTGGATTTGATTATCTTCGTGACAACATGGTCATCTATAAAGAACAGCTTGTTCAGAGAGATCTTCACTACTGTATCATCGATGAGATCGACTCTGTCCTGATCGATGAGGCACGTACACCTCTGATCATTTCCGGACAGAGCGGCAAGTCCACCAAGCTTTATGAGGTGTGCGATATCCTTGCACAGCAGCTGGAGCGTGGTGAGGCCAGCCATGAGATGACCAAGATGGCAGCCATCATGGGTGAGGAGGTTATCGAGACCGGTGACTTCGTTGTAAATGAGAAAGATAAGATCGTCAACCTTACCGAGCAGGGTATCAAGAAGGTTGAGAAATTCTTTAATATCGAGAACCTGGCAGATCCGGAAAACTTGGAGATCCAGCACAACATCATCCTTGCACTTCGTGCACATAATCTGATGCACAAGGATCAGGATTATGTTGTAAAAGATGACGAGATCCTGATCGTTGATGAGTTTACCGGTCGTATCATGCCGGGCCGTCGTTACTCCGATGGTCTTCATCAGGCGATCGAGGCGAAAGAGCATGTGAAGGTTAAGAGAGAGAGCAAGACTCTCGCAACCATTACCTTCCAGAACTTTTTCAACAAATATGATAAAAAAGGCGGTATGACAGGTACAGCCCTTACCGAAGAAAAAGAGTTCCGTGATATTTACGGCATGGACGTTGTAGAGATCCCGACCAACCGTGTAGTACAGCGTAAAGACCTTGATGATGCTGTTTACATGACAAAGAAAGAGAAATTCAACGCCGTTGTAGAGGCAGTTAAGGAAGCTCACGCAAAACATCAGCCGGTACTGGTTGGTACGATCACCATCGAGACTTCCGAGCTTCTCAGCAGAATGCTGAAGAGAGAGGGAATCCCCCACAATGTATTGAATGCCAAGTTCCATGAGCTTGAGGCTGAGATCGTAGCTCAGGCAGGACAGGCAGATGCCGTTACCATCGCGACCAACATGGCAGGCCGTGGTACCGATATCAAGCTTGACGATGTGGCAAGAGAGGCCGGCGGTCTGAAGATCATCGGTACCGAGCGTCATGAGTCAAGACGTATCGATAACCAGCTCCGTGGACGTTCCGGACGACAGGGAGATCCGGGTGAATCCCGTTTCTACATTTCCCTTGAGGATGACCTGATGCGTCTGTTCGGTTCCGAGAGACTGATGAAGGTGTTCACATCCCTTGGTGTTGAGGAGAATGAGCAGATCGAGCACAAGATGCTTTCCAATGCTATCGAGAAAGCCCAGGAGAAGATCGAGTTCAACAACTTCGGTATCCGTAAAAATCTTCTCGACTATGACCAGGTTAACAATGAGCAGAGAGAGATCATCTATGAGGAGCGTCGCCAGGTACTTGACGGTGAGAATATGCGTGATGCCATCTACAAGATGATCACAGATATCGTAGACAGCATGACAGACATGTGCTTTTCCGATGACATGGATTCTTCTGAGTGGGATCTTAATGAGTTCAACACTGCGATCACTCCGATCATCCCGATTCACCCGCTGACCGCAGAGAAGGTAAAAGGCCATAAGAAAGATGAGATCAAGCATATTGTGAAGGAAGAGGCTGTGAAGCTTTATGAAGCGAAGGAGGCTGAGTTCCCGGAACCGGAACAGCTTCGTGAGCTTGAGCGAGTTGTCCTTCTGAAATGCATCGACAGCAAATGGATGGATCACATCGATGATATGGAAATGCTCCGTCAGGGTATCGGTCTGATGGCATACGGTCAGAGAGATCCGGTTGTTGAGTACAAGATGAACGCATTCGAGATGTTTAACAGCATGATCAGCTCCATTCAGGAAGACACTGTACGTATGCTGTATCATGTTCATGTGGAGCAGAAGATCGAGCGTGAGCAGGTTGCTAAGGTAACCGGCACAAACAAAGATGACAGCGCAGGCCCGAAGAAACCGGTTCAGCGAAAAGAAGATAAAGTATACCCGAATGATCCGTGCCCATGCGGAAGCGGCAAGAAATACAAACAGTGCTGCGGACGTAAGGCTGCCAGGATCTGAGAAGGAAGATAAAAATAGTCTCACCCGGATGATGCGGTGGGGCTATTTTTTCTGGGATTTCTGTTACACAGGAACAGAGTACAGCGAATATTAAATAACCGTCATATAGACTTGTCTGATTTTTTATATGCTGCGTTGTCGTCAATCGCCGTAGCCACCGCTACGCTTCATTCTCCCGCCCTGCATATGAGAAAGTCATCCTGCGTCAATAGAGCAGATACTTAATTTTCGCTGTAAGAGAAGGGACATGATAATATGGCAATTATAAAAACTGCAATTCTTCAGACACATGTATATACTGATAAATTTCGCAATATCACCCAGGCAGCAGAACTTCTTGCCAGCCCGGAGCTTCAGGGGATCGATCTGGCAGTCCTGCCCGAAATGTTCTGCTGCCCCTACGAAAATAAATACTTTCCGGAATATGCCGAAATTGAGGGCGGAGATACCTGGGAAAAATGCTCCAGGCTGGCAGCGGAATACGGAATTTATCTCGTAGCAGGAAGTATGCCGGAGAGAGATGAAGCCGGCAATATTTATAACACTTCCTATGTCTTTGACAGAAATGGTCATCAGATCGGTAAGCACCGGAAGATGCATCTTTTTGACATTGATGTAAAAGGCGGTCAGTATTTTAAAGAATCCGATACCCTGACACCGGGAGACCAGGTGACGGTTTTTGATACAGAATTTGGAAAGATGGGCCTTTGCATCTGTTACGATTTCCGCTTCCCGGAGCTTGCCAGGCTGATGGTGGACGAAGGCGCCCAGGTAATCATCGTGCCGGCTGCTTTTAACATGACAACAGGGCCCCTTCACTGGGAGCTGATGTTCCGCCAGAGAGCCGTGGATAACCAGGTATACACCATCGGAGCTGCCCCCGCCAGAGACCTGAACGCCGGGTATCATTCCTGGGGCCACTCCATTGCCGCAGACCCCTGGGGAAAAGTCCTCATGGAGATGGAAGAGAAGCCGGCTGTGAAGGTTGTGGAACTGGAACTGGACGAGGTAAAAAAAGTCCGTGAGCAGCTGCCGCTTCTGAAGCACAGGAGAGGGGATATTTACGCCCTGACCACGTTTTCGTTGTAATTTCCATGCCCATATGGTATTGTATAAGACAGGCAGGAAATCCTGTATCAATATATAGAAAGAAGGTGAAGCTGTGGTTGAGTTAGATCAGTTCAAGAGTATTCTTGCAACATACACAGAGCCATTAGTGGAAGTGAGGGATTCACTTTGACCTCGCTAACAAAGAGCAGAAGGTCGAAGAATTAGAGCGCGAGATGGAGGCGCCTGATTTCTGGGATAATGCGGAAGCATCCCAGATGAAGATGAAACAGTTAAAGAGTCTCAAGGACGATATTGAGACATACCATAATCTGGAAACGCAGATGGAAGATATGGAAACCATGATCGAGATGGGATATGAGGAGAATGATCCTGAGATCGTCCCTGAGATCCAGGAAATGCTGGACGAGTTCCAGGCAAGCTTTGACAGCATCCGTGTGAAGACACTCCTTTCCGGAGAGTACGACGGAGAGAACGCCATCATCAAGCTGAACGCAGGAGCCGGCGGAACAGAGGCCTGCGACTGGTGCGGAATGCTTTATCGTATGTACAGCAGATGGGCGGAGAAGAAGGGCTTTGCGCTGGAAGTTCTGGATTACCTTGACGGTGATGAGGCCGGTGTGAAATCCGTAACCTTCCAGGTGAACGGAGAGAACGCCTACGGTTATTTGAAATCCGAGAAGGGTGTTCATCGTCTTGTACGTATTTCTCCGTTTAATGCAGCAGGAAAGAGACAGACCTCTTTTGTATCCTGCGATGTTATGCCGGATATCAAGAAGGATCTGGATGTTGAGATCAATGATGACGATATCCGTATCGATACCTACCGAAGCAGTGGTGCCGGTGGACAGCATATCAACAAGACATCCTCTGCGATCCGTATCACACATTTCCCGACAGGAATCGTGGTACAGTGCCAGAATGAACGTTCTCAGCACATGAACAAGGATAAGGCTATGCAGATGCTGAAGGCCAAGCTGTATCTGCTGAAACAGCAGGAAGCTGAGGAGAAGCTTTCCGGCATTCGAGGCGAAGTGACAGATATCGGCTGGGGAAACCAGATCCGTTCCTATGTCCTGCAGCCATACACCATGGTAAAAGACCATAGAACCAATGAAGAAACCGGTAATGTTGACGCAGTTCTGGACGGTGGTATTGACATTTTTATCAATGCATACCTGAAATGGATCGCGCTGGCGAAAAAGAAAGAATAACATTACTGTCACGGAACCCCATAAAGACAGAGAAAAGGACTCCGCAGGCAAAAAAGCGCTTGTGGAGTTTCTTTTATTATGATAATATATCTCTTGTACAAAAACAGTTGTCTTTATGAAACGGACAGAAGGCTGCTGGCCACAATGTGAACAGCAGTCAGAGAGGTTGCTATGCAGAAACAGGTTGAAAAGAAAAAATACTATGTAGTAAGAGAACGGGCAGTGCCGGAGGTACTTCTCAAGGTGGTTGAGGCCAAGAGACTGCTGGAATCCAAACGGGTGGCTACTGTTCAGGAAGCTGCTGAAAGGACCGGGATCAGCCGCAGTTCTTTTTACAAATATAAGGACGATATTTTTCCTTTCCACGAGGAGACCAAGGGAAAGACCATCACCTTTATCATTCAGATGGACGATGAGCCGGGGCTTTTATCAATGGTGCTGCAGACGATTGCCCGTTTTCACGGTAATATCCTGACCATACATCAGAGTATTCCCATTAACGGAGTCGCAACGCTGACGCTGAGCGTTGACATCCTTCCGGGAGAAGGCGACGCAGAGGCTATGGTGGAGAATATTGAGCAGAGAGACGGTATACACTATTTGAAAATTTTAGGCAGGGAGTAAGCATATGATAAACATAGCAGTATTAGGCTACGGTACAGTAGGAAGCGGAGTTGTTGAAGTCATCAACACCAATCATGAGAGCATTAACAAGAGAGCTGGAGATGAGATTAACATCAAGTACGTTCTTGATTTAAGAGATTTTCCGGGAGATCCGGTTGAGAAAGTTCTGGTTCATGATTATGAAGTGATCGTAAACGATCCGGAGGTAGATATTGTTGTTGAGGTTATGGGCGGGATCGAGCCGGCTTATACCTTTGTAAAAAGAGCGCTTCAGGCAGGAAAGAGCGTAAGCACATCCAATAAGGCTCTGGTAGCCAAGCATGGTTCTGAGCTCATGGAGATCGCAAAAGAAAAAAATATCAATTTCCTTTTTGAGGCAAGCTGCGGCGGCGGTATCCCGATCATCCGCGCACTGAATTCTTCACTGACAGCAGATGAGATCGATGAGATCACAGGAATCCTTAACGGAACCACCAACTACATGCTTTACAAGATGAGCACAGAGAACTGTGATTTTGATACGGTTCTGAAGGAAGCTCAGGCAAAGGGCTATGCAGAGGCAGATCCGACTGCAGACGTAGGAGGTGCTGACGCATGCCGTAAGATCGCCATCCTTTCTTCACTTGCATACGGAAAATTCCTGAATTACGAGGATATTTATACAGAAGGAATCACAAAGATCACACCGGCAGATATGGAATATGCAAAAGAGCTTGGCATGACTATCAAGCTTCTTGCCACAAGCCGCAGGATCGGAGATTCTTTCTATGCAATGGTAGCGCCGTTCCTGGTAGGCCAGAGTAGCCCGCTTTACAGTGTAAATGATGTGTTTAATGCAGTATTTGTGCATGGAAATGTTCTCGGAGATGCCATGTTCTACGGAAGCGGAGCAGGTAAGCTTCCGACTGCAAGTGCAGTAGTTGCAGATGTTGTGGATGAAGCAAAGCATCTCCACAGAAATATCATGACAAACTGGAGCAGCTATGCCCTGAAGCTTATGGATATGGATGAAGTTGAGGGACGTTTCTTCGTACGTGTGTCTGATACTACTATGGATGAAGTGGAAAAAGCTTTTGGTGATGTACAGACCATCGAGCCGGATGACCTTCCGGACGAATTCGGATTTATCACACCGGTGATGAAGCAGGCTGAATATTATGAGAAGATCAGCAAGCTCACCGGAAAAGTACTGGCAATGATCCGTGTAAAGGATTGATGCCGAAGGGAAGAAAAGAACATGTTGATTGTAAAAAAATTCGGCGGTACTTCTGTGGCAAACAAAGAGCGTATCTTTAATGTTGCCAGAAGATGTATCGAAGATTACAAAAAAGGAAACGACGTGGTGGTCGTGCTTTCTGCAATGGGTAAGTATACCGATGAGCTGATCACCATGGCAAAGGATATCAATGATAAACCTCCGAAACGTGAGATGGATATGCTTTTTACCATCGGAGAGCAGATGTCAGTGGCACTGATGTCCATGGCTATGGACAGTCTGGGAGTACCGGCTGTTTCTCTGAACGCTTTTCAGGTAGCTATGCACACAACAAGTGCACATGGCAGCGCACGCCTGAAAAAGATCGAGGCGGCACGTATCCGCAGAGAGCTGGATAACCGCAGGATCGTTGTGGTCACAGGCTTCCAGGGCATTGATAAATATAATGACTATACCACACTTGGACGTGGCGGTTCTGATACCACAGCCGTAGCTCTTGCGGCAGCGCTTCATGCAGATGCCTGTGAGATCTATACCGATGTGGACGGTGTTTATACCGCTGACCCGCGTAAAGTTCCGAATGCCCGCAAGCTTAAGGAGATCACTTACGATGAAATGCTGGATCTGGCAACTCTGGGTGCGGGAGTGCTTCATAACCGTTCTGTGGAGATGGCAAAGAAATACGGCGTGCCGCTGGTGGTACGTTCCAGTCTCAACAACAGCGAAGGAACTGTGGTAAAGGAGGAAGTAACAGTGGAGAGAATGCTGATCAGCGGTGTTGCTCTGGATACAGATGCAGTACGTATTGCTGTGATCGGACTTAAAGATTCACCAGGAGTGGCATTTAAGCTTTTTGATACCCTGGCTAAGAAAAATATCAATGTGGATATGATCCTTCAGTCTATCGGCCGTGCCGGAACCAAGGACATTTCCTTTACTGTTGATAAAAATGATCTGGACGATGCAATGGGTGTTCTGGAAGCTAACCAGGCACGCATCGCCTATTCTGAGCTTCATGCGGAGAAAAACATTGCCAAGCTTTCTATTGTAGGAGCAGGTATGATGAGCAATCCGGGTGTTGCTGCAAAAATGTTCGAAAGCCTTTACAATGAGGGTGTGAACATCAATATGATCGCAACATCTGAGATCCGTGTGACGGTTCTCATTAACGAGAAAGATGGCGTACGTGCCATGAATGCGGTACATGATGCGTTTAATCTTGCAGACTAAACAGATGTGAAATATGAGAATATGATATATCTGAAGTAAAAAATGACGGGGCGGAGGCTTGGATGAGTCTCCGCCTTCTATAACGAAGGGATACAGAATTATGAGAAAAAATCTGAAGGGCTGTAAGAAGCTGGCAGGGGAAACTCTGGCCGGTAATTTTACGGTCCCTGTGATCGGGAGTATTGCGGTTGCGGCGATGAGCGCAGTTTCAAGCTATATTTCCACAGCACTTTTTCCGGGAGATTCCCTGTATGCGATCATTGGAGGAGAGGTATTCAGCTTTGTCCTTTCTCTGGTGATTTGTATTTTTTCCGCAGGACTTTACCGGATCTATCTGAATATTTCCAGAAGGGAAGCCTACTCTTTCGGAGACCTTCTGTACTTTTTCAGCCATCAGCCGGATCATGTGATCGTGGCATCCTTTGTGCTGGCATTGATCAATCTGGTGACATCACTTCCACTGGCGTGGTTTTCTTTTACAAGCAATATGGGAAATACAACGGAGGAGCAGATGAACTGGGCAGTAACTTACATGCTGCTCACACTTCTCGGGTTCGCGCTGAACCTGCTGGCAGCTATGCCGTTCACCATGAGCTATTACATCCTGTCCGATAATTCGGACATAAAAGGAGTACAGGCACTGAAAGCCAGTGCGAAGCTTATGAAGGGACATTACTGGGAATATATGAAAATGCTCTTAAGTTTTGTTCCGTGGATCATTTTTTCCATATTTACATTGTATCTGGCACTGATCTGGCTGGTGCCTTATATAGAAACCTGTATGGCAGTTTTCTATCGGAATATTTCCGGAGAGTTTGATGAACCTCCGGTGGATACTTATCCTCCGGTAACTCCGATCCCGCAGTTCCATGATGAAACCGAAGCCTGATCGCCTTCCGGAGGATGTTTTCCCTTTCCGGGAGGATGCTTGAAACGCAGGTGATGCCCTTTCCGGGGGGATGCTTGAAACGCAGGTGATGCCCTTTCCGGGAGGATGCTTGAAACGCAGGTACTTTCCCTTTCAGGGGGACCATTTTGGCATGGGCAGGTACGAGGGGGAAAGCACTCAAAGTTGCGAAGCCCGCTTTTCCCCCTCGAGCTCCCCCTTTCCGGGCACGCAGCTATTGTAGGTTGTAGGAATATGTGAAGATATTGGAGGGGCGATGGATTCTACTACGTTGGCTGTGGAAGGTTGAGCCGATTTATGCTGACGTAAATATATTGGCGAAGCCTGTTCCTGAATAACAGCGATACACCACAATCCAGAGAACAAGCCCGCTACGCAGTCCACTTTCCCATTCAGCCAGAAGCGATAAACAGTGAAGAAGCAATAATCAGCGCCGAAGCAACAATCGGCTCAGCCTGCTACTGTCGGTACAGCAGAATACAGTGCCGAAGCAATAATCGGCTCAGCCTGCTACTGCCAGTGCAGCAGAATACATGGCCGAAGCAATAATCGGCTCAGCCTGCTACTGCCAGTGCAGCAGAATACAAGACAGAATCAATAATCGGCTTAGCCTGCTACTGCCAGTGCAGCAGAATGCAAGGCCGAATCAATAATCGGCTCAGCCTGTCACTGCCGATACAGCAGAATACAGGACTGAGCCGATACACTTACACATTCCACAACGCATCACAGTGGCGTGGCCAGGAGGGGAAGAGCGCGAGAAGGGGAGACGGCCTTCGCAACTATGAGTGCTTCCCCTTCTCGCAAATTACCCACTTTCAAAAAGTGAAAACTATAATCCAAAAAAATCAAACCATCCAATTTCCTCTCACTTTCAAAAAGTGAAAACTATAATTCAAAAAAATCAAACCATCCAATTTCCTCACACTTCAAAAGGTGAAAACTACAATCCCCAAAAATCAAACTATCCAATTTATCTCACTTCAAAAAGTGAAAACTATAATCCAAAAAAAATCAAACCATCCAATTTCCTCTCACTTCAAAAAGTGAAAACTACAATCCCCAAAAATCAAACTACCCAATTTATCTCACTTCAAAAAGTGAAAACTATAATCTAAAAAATCAAACCACACAATTTCCCCTCACTTAAAAAAGTGAAAACCATAATCCAAAAAGCAAACCACATAATTATAGATTCAAAGGAAGTCGTCCCACAACCTCCTTTGTCAACCCACCTATGAGAATCCCCGCCAGGACACCTGCCACCAGCAGTGCCGGTGCATAAACCATCAAACTCGTATTGCTCACCACGATCATGGCAACGATCAGCTGCCCGATATTATGTGTGACACCACCGGCCACACTGATACCGATCAGACTGAAGCCGGAATGTTTTTTCAAAAGATCCATCACAGTCAGGCTAAGCGCAGCGCCAGCCAGACTATACAAAATACTGAACAGATTTCCAAACATAAATCCGATCACCAGGATTCTGACAACGGACACGAGAGCCGCTTCTTTAAAGGAATATCGGTCCAGTATAAAAAGTACCGCCAGGTTTGCAAGCCCGAGCTTGATACCCGGAATTCCTGTAAATACAGGGACCAGAGACTCCACATATCCAAAAATGATCGCTACTGCGGCAAATAATCCGAGATAAGCTGTTTTTCGTTTCATAAATAAATCCTTTCATTTGTTGCAGGAATATCGTTGCAGAAACAGCACAGACAGAATACCGTCTGTCAGAGAAAACTCTACGGAGAACACGTATTACGCATATTCTCCGGAAATTTTATGTCACCGCATCAATTTTAGGCGAACTCTCCGAATCCAAATCCTCTGCAGTATTTTCCCCTTCTATCACAACCTTATTAGGAAGGCAGATGATGGAACCGCCGTGCTCGTCCACAGCCTTCTGTTTCATACAGTAATGATCCGGGCAGGTTGCTTCGATCATTGTAACTTTTCCATCTTTGATTTCGCAGACATTGGTGTCTCCGATGTGGATGATCTGGTCCTGGGAAAGCGAATAGGTTCCGAATTTTTTTCCGTCAACGGTAATACGGATCGTATTATGGGAACGTTTCCCCGCAATCTGAAAACCAAGCCAGAGAACCCCCGCCAGAATCAGGATCCCGGCAATAAAAATCAATTCTTTTTTCTTCAAAACAAATCTCCATTTCTGTTACAGATTCAGAAAAAATCATATCATAATCGAAATTAAAAGGCAAACATAAGTTAATGATATCTAACCATAATTCATACAGCTGTTCCCAACGGAAAGGGAGGAGTGGCGATGATTTTTCTTTTATAAAAGACATAAAACAGAAAAATTCATATTGAAAAAAGTTATAGACTACTAACAAAAGTGTAGACAAGAAAAAAAACAGGTGATATAATACCTAACTGTAAGTTAGCATCGTCTAATTTTACAAAAAAAGATTAATCAAAACTAATTTATGTATATGGATAAAAACTATATAATTTATCCAAAAGACAGTTATACGCAGATTACAGGACTGGATCGAGAGCATCTGACGTAGCAATATATGTTCGCATAGCGTGAGTCTGATGCAGCAATTTACAGAATTGTTAAAAATACAAGGGAGAAAAGAGATGAAAAATCAGAATTTTTATATGAGAGTGATCTCCTTACTGTTGGTGATCCTGGCTGTACTTTTTTATAACAGCAGCATGAAAGCCCAGGCAAATGAAAAAGAGATCGCGGCTCTGACAGATAAGGTAGATACACTTCAGGAGCAGCAGAATGAACTTCTCAGTGCGCTGGAGACGAGTTATGTAAATCGTATGCAGAATCAGGTAGCATCTGCAGGATCAGGCAGCAGTGATGCAGATACAGCAGGCGATGACAAAACAACAGACACTTCAGATGGCAATGTATCCGATGCAGACGCAGAGGACACAGCAACCGCAGATTCCGATAATGTATATAAAGATGGAACCTATACAGGAGAAGCCGAGGGATACGGCGGGACCATTCAGGTGGAGGTGACACTTACCGGTGATGAGATCACATCCATCAACGTAGTCAGCGCCCCAGGTGAGGACAGTGCATATCTTTCACAGGCAGAGAGTGTGATCGATTCCATCCTGAGTGCTCAGAGTACAGATGTGGATACCGTATCTGGAGCAACGTTCAGCTCCACAGGAATCCTAAACGCAGTGGATGCGGCACTTGGAAAGGCGGAAAACTCATGAAAAAAAGACAGCGGGAGGTAAGGCTGATGCGTGCGGGAATACAGCTGGCATTTTTTATTGCCGCCCCGTCTCTGTTTTCTACAGCCTTTGCAGGTATCAAATCGATCTTTCTTGCCATTGCGGCCGGTCAGCCGGTGGAGTGGAATTCCTTTCTGACTGTAACGGCAGTGCTTCTGATCTTTACCTGCTTTTTCGGAAGACATTTCTGCGGATATGCGTGTGCATTCGGATCTTTCGGAGATGCCGTATATGAAGGCTTTTCCTGGATCCGGATGAAATGCTTTCACAAAAAAAAGAAACCGGTTCTTTCCGAAAAAATGGTTCACGGGCTTCAGAAAGTCAAATATATCGTACTGGCACTGATCCTGCTTTCCTGCCTTACAGGTGTATACGGAAAGCTTACGGGAACCAGCCCGTGGGATGTTTTTTCCATGCTCACGGCAGGACGGCTCCCGAACAGCAAATATCTGGTGGGAATTGTACTCCTGGTGCTGATCATTGTGGGAATGTGTACACAGGAAAGGTTTTTCTGCCAGTTTCTCTGTCCCATGGGAGCGGTTTTTGCATTAATGCCAATCCTTCCGGGTGCACTGTTTCGGAGAAACCGTGAGAAATGTCCGCCGAAATGTGGTCTCTGTAAAAAAAGATGTCCGGCTCATCTGGATATCGACGGCGACACAGGCAGATCCGGCGAATGTCTTTGCTGTCACGCATGTGCCGCAGCCTGCCCGGGAAAAAATATTCACATTGGAACAATTGAGGAAAAATGATCTATGAGATATCAGGCTCTGAAAAAGAAAACTTTTCTGGCAGCAGCTACATTTACAGGAATTGCGGTGTTGTTTCCTGTGCTGTGCATGGCTGCTTCGGAAAATGATGTACAGACATATACCGATACAGATTTTGCAATGGATACTGTGGTATCAGAAACACTCTATACCACAGGTGACGATATAAACAGTAAGCTGACAGCTGTGCTGACAGATGTGGAGACGAACCTTCTTTCCTGGACCAATGAGAAGTCCCAGATCTATAAGGTGAATGCAGACAGTGGAAAAGATACGGAGATTTCCGACGAGCTTTCCGGATACCTGAAACGTCTTCTGAAGATCGCAGAGGATTCTGACGGAGCCTTTGACCCAACCATCGGGAAGCTGATCCGCCTGTGGGATATTGGAGGGGAAAACCAGAAAATTCCGGAAGAAGCAGAAATTAAGAATGTTCTGAAGGATTCCGGATATCAGAAGATTTTTCTTGACGGAAATACGGTCCACATGGAGGAGGGCTGTTCTCTGGATCTTGGAGCAGCGGGAAAGGGTATTGGCTGTGACCTGATCCTTAAAGAACTGGAAACAAAGAAGGATGTAACAGCAGCACTTATGAATCTGGGAGGAAGCAGTGTCATGACCTACGGAAGCAAGCCGGATGGTTCTTCCTGGAATGTGGCAGTGACAGATCCCAGAGCTGAAAATGAGGATGACTATCTTGGTGTGGTTGCCTTAAATGGTACAGAATTTCTTTCCACATCCGGAGATTATGAGAAATATTTTATCGAAAATGGTGTAAGGTATCACCACATTATGGACCCGTCTACCGGCTATCCGGCAGAAAGCGGAGTGACCGGGGTAACGGTAGTCTGTGACTCAGGTCTGGAGGCAGATGCGCTTTCCACAGCATGTTTTGTGCTGGGGGTGGAAAAAGGGACACAGCTGTTGAAAGCTTACGGTGCAGACGGACTTTTTGTGGATGAAGACCATCATGTATATCTCACTGAGGGGATGAAGGAGCGGTTCAGCCTGCTTGCGGATTCCTATAGTGTGGAGGATATTGCAGAGTGAAGCTGATCTCCCGGCGATCCGGTTTATGACTGTTTGGCAGAGGGAATGCTCATATCCGCAGTACTTGCGATAGTAAACCTGGAAAGGGTTCTATAAATATATCATATTTTTAGGAGGAATAAGCAATGCAGAAGTGGAATCTATTGAAAAAAACAGCTCCATGCATTTTAAGTCTTGCAGTGGCAGCAACAACCTTTCCGACCGCTGTAATGGCATCTGATCTTGATGCAGCCGTGGTTTCCGAGGCAGAGGCAGGAGATACGGAGGATTTTAGCACAGAGGAAACGGCAGAGGATACTGAAGCTGTAGCAGAAGAAGCTATAGAGGATGCTGCAGACATAACAGAAGAAGCAGCAGAGGATGTAGCAGTACCAGAAGCTGCTGCAGACGAGACAGAGGATATCCAGCAGGAAGATACAGAAGCTGTCGAGACTCTGGATGAGACAGCAGAGGAAGCAGACCCGTTCTCTACAGGGGAAGAGGATTTCACAGAAGGCGATGAAGTGGCGGAAGCATTTTCCGATTCTGACCAGCTGACAGGCGAGTATCAGTACGTATATGCAGGACTTACCTGGGGTGAGTACTGGGCAGCAGAAGGCGTATATGCAGCTGGAGATACAAGCTCTTCAGAAGAGAAAGATTCACATAGTGAGTTTGATACAGGAGCTTTTGATACAGTAACAAGAGCGACTGCAAATCATGGACTCCACAGAGGAAGCTATCAGACAGAAGCTACGATCATTGCTGAAGACGGAACCAGATTCGACGTATCCTACTGGGAGGATAAAGGAAGCACACTTTATCTTACAGACGGTTCCAAGGTAAAATGGAACAGAGGCAGTATAACAACAGAAGATGGAAAAACCTATACGATGGATCATTATGAGATATATGGTCTGAAATATGTTCCGGTAGCAGTTAAGACCGCAGATTTTGCAGATTTCTGCAAAAAGTATAATGTTGTACAGGATGGAGCTGTGCTCTCCGGAGGATACAGTGAAAACAATCTCCAGTATTACAAAGGCCTTGTGGCAGACGTAAATGCACAGACAAATGGTCTGAAATATGTGGAGAAAAATGGTGACGGCTTTACATTTACAGCAAGAAAATCAGACGGAACAGCTTCCGGTATCAAGGATCAGGCGTTAAAAACAGCAACAGAGATCAAGCCGAGTGTAAAAGCAGCAAGCGGAAGCTACGGCGAATTCCTCCGTGTGGATCTCAATGGAAATTATGGCGATCTTGGTGCAAATATGCAGGCTGTACGCTGGGATTATTATGGAGATGATTCCACATATACAAAATGCCTCGCTTCTTATGGAACTAAGTTTGCCGCAGATAACTGGATGCATAAAGCAATGGGAATCCAGCTTGGACTTACAAAATCTGCACGCTGCAAGCTTCCGGGAGGAACAGACGGAACAGGATACTGGAAACTGACAGTGTATGCTCTTGGATATAATGACTATACCTACAGCTTCCAGGCAACTGCAGAGAATATCGTAAATCCTACAATGGAGCCAACTGATTTTACAAGTCTTAAAACAGAAGTGGAAGCTGCAAAGGCTCTGTCAGAGGCAGATTACACAATTGCAACCTGGAAGTCCTTTGCCGGTGAGCTTCAGGAAGCAGAAGACATTCTTGCAAAAACAGATGCAAGTCAGGCTGAGGTAAATGAAGCACTTGAACATCTTCAGGGAGCAGAGAAAGAGCTTCAGAAGGTAACAGTTACACTTGATAAGACAGCAGCAGCTGTATATACAGGAAAAACAACGACTCTTAAGGCAACAACAAATGACAGCGATGCAGCAGTAACATTTAAGTCCGGCAACACAAAGGTTGCAACGGTAAGCAGCAAGGGTGTTGTTAAAGGCGTAAAAGCCGGAACAGCAGTTATCACAGCAAAGGTCGGAAATGCCACAGCAACCTGCAAGGTAACAGTAAAAGCTTCTACAATTAAATTCGCAAAGGCTTCCGTAACGATCTACAAAGGAAAAACAGCAACTGTAAAAGCAACTGCAACACCATCTGCAACTGTAAAATACACAAGCAGCAACACAAAGGTTGCAACCGTAAACAGTAAAACAGGTGTTGTAAAAGGAATCAAAGCAGGAACCGTTACGATTACAGCAAAGGCAGGAGCCCTGAAGACAACCTGCAAAGTAGTTGTCAAGAATCCTGCATTCAGTCTTGTAAAATCTTCTGCAACGATCAAAAAAGGTAAAACAACAACCATCAGATCCAAAGCAACACCTGCAGGCAAGGTTACATATACAAGCAGCAATAAAAAAGTTGCAGCTGTAAACAGCAAGGGTGTTGTAAAGGGAATCAAAAAAGGTAAAGCAACGATCACAGTGAAATGCAACGGAATTACAAAGAAATTTGTGGTAACAGTTAAATAATTTCACTGTTGAACCGAATGTGATCACAGATATCCAGAAGCCTCTGCCGCAGACATAGAGCAATGTCTGCGGCAGAGGTCTGCTGATTTCTGAAGAGCAATGTCTGACAGAGGCCGCAAGAAAAGAGGAGAGAGTAAGGAAGCATGGAAAAAGATCTGAAAGATAAAAAGCAGGAGGAAAAAAATACTCCGAAGATACCCTGGACCAAGCTGGTTCCTGCAGCTGCTGTGATTGCGGCGCTTGTGTTTTCAGGCATAAAGGCGAAGGGCTCTGATGGAGAGACAGAAGCAGTCGGGCAAGCAGAGACGACCGTAATGTCTGCTTCAGAGCTGGAAAAATATCTCGGGTATGAAAAAGAAAATACTGTTTCTGACAGCACAACTGCCACAGCCGAGAAAAACAGTACAACAAAAAAGAAAAGCTCATCGAAAAAAAGTGCAAAAAAAACAGCAGCGAAAAAAAGCTCCGGTACAAGAACGATTTCCGAATCTGCAAAAAGCAATGCCGGCGCCGCAGGACAGGGAACCACGCAGACACCGGTAGCAAGCGTTCCGGCAGATGGATATAAGGATGGTACGTATGAAGGAAGCGGAACCGGATTTGGCGGGACGATCCGCGTGAGAGTAACAATCAGCGGCGGAAAGATTGCAGCCATAGATATTCTGGAGGCATCTGGAGAAACCGCGTCGTATTTTGCGTCAGCTCAGGGTGTGATCAGCAGGATGATCGCCGGAAATACACCGAATGTAGATGCAGTAAGTGGAGCAACCTATTCCTCCAACGGAATCATCCAGGCAGTTCAGAATGCCCTCTCCCAGGCAGCGGCAGATGGAAACAGCCAGCAGGTCACCCCTACACCTGCTTTACCAACTCCGACATCAGCTCCGTCACCTACAAAAAAACCATCCAAAAACCCATCTCCTACAAAGAAACCGGAAGATCCGGACAGTCCCAAAAAATATCTGGATGGTAAATATACAGCTTCGGCAAAGGGCTTCAATGGAGACGTGAAAGTAATTGTGACCATCAAGGATGGAGTGATCGAAGCTCTGAAACAGGAAAATACGGACACAAAGCAGTTTTTTGAAAAAGCATGGAGTGTGCTGGAAGAACAGATCATCGGTACAGATTCTGTGGATGATATTGATGCAGTCAGCGGAGCAACCTATTCCTCCAACGGAATTCTCAACGCTGTAAAAAAAGCTCTTAAAGAAGCGATCAATCCGGAGTATGGAAAGAAACCGACACCAACTCCGACAAAGAAACCGACACCAAAGCCAACAGCCACACCGAAACCTACGGCAACGCCGAAACCAACGGCCACACCGAAGCCAACAGAGACGCCGGCAGCAACCCCGACGCCGGAGCCGGAGGATCCGAATATGACGCCGGTTCCTGAAAAACCCAATGTAACTCCAACACCAGGAACAGATGAGCCGGATGCAACACCGGAGCCAACGGAGGCACCGGAACCGGTGGGAATGTACAGAGATGGAACGTATACAGGCTCGGCTTTTGGATATGGAGGAAAAACATATCTGACAATTACGATCTCAGGAGGCCAGATCGTATCCATTGAGCAGACAAATCAGGATACACCGGAATTTTTTGATCCTGCATGGAGCACGATCTATTCTCAGATCATGGCAAACCAGTCGGCGGATGGTATCGATACTGTCAGCGGAGCCACATATTCTTCCGAAGGGATCCTGGACGCTGCACAAAAAGCCCTTGCCCAGGCAAAGAATTAACCGAGTGAACGTTGGAGCAGCTATAAACATCTGAATCTAAGCCAATAATAAGAGGTGAAAGAAACCTCTGGACTTCTTGAGTTTTTTTGAAGTTCAGAGGTTTTTTGCTAGGTTTCTGAAATTGCTTCTATAAATCGATAAAAAAATAACAGGAATGTATACAGAATAATATGAAAAATATCAGAAAATATAAGCGGTTTAAATAATTTGAAATGCAAATTAGCGGGGATTAACCTGAGAAATACAATAAAATTTTTATTGCACAGGGCAATGTTTTATGTTATGTTTGAATGTGTGTAATTAAAGTTGTTATTAAAATGACAAACAACGCTGAAAGGAGAACAAATATGAGCAGTAAAATTACGATCATCGGAGCAGGAAGTGTAGGAGCAACTATCGCTTATACCTTATCACAGAGGAGTATTGCATCAGAGATCGTTCTGATCGATATTAACAAAGATAAGGCTGAAGGTGAGGTTATGGATATTGAGCAGGGAACCAGTTTCCGTGAGCCGATCTCCATCGTGGCAGGAGATTACCCGGATGCTGCAGATTCTGACATTGTGATCATCACTTCCGGTATTGCCAGAAAACCGGGACAGACTCGCATCGAGCTGACACAGACCAACGTCAACATTATGAAGAGTATTACTCCGGAGATCGTAAAGGTGGCTCCCAAAGCGCTTTATATTATCGTAAGTAATCCATGTGATGTTATGACTTATGCATTTGCAAAGCTTTCCGGACTGCCGGAAAATCAGATCCTTGGTTCCGGAACCGCCCTGGATACGGCCCGTCTCCGCTGCAGACTTTCTCAGTATTACGGCGTATCTGAGAAAAACATCCACGCCTATGTATTCGGAGAGCATGGAGATACTTCCTTTGTACCGTGGTCCAGAGCCTTTGTTGCAGGTGCGACCCTTGATGAATTTGACAAGATCGTTCATGAGGATCAGAAAGATCTGCAGCCACTTGACAGAGAAGAGGTTCTGGAGTATGTTCATACTTCAGGATCAACAGTGATCGCCAAGAAGGGTGCTACATTTTATGCGGTAGCCGTATCTGTTTGCAGACTTTGCTCGCTTCTTCTTGCAGCATCTGATACAATAGTCAGTGTATCAACCATGCTTCACGGAGAGTACGGTGTTGAAGACGTATGTCTTAGTACCATGGCTTCTATCGGACCGGAAGGTGTAAAACGTATCGTTCGTGTTCCGCTGACCGAGGAGGAGACAGAGAAGCTTCATGCAAGCGCCAATGCTCTGAAGGACGTGATCGCACAGATTGATCTTTGATAAATGTCAGAAGCTGTGTAAAGAGGAAAAAGCAGCCTCAGGCAAATTTGAAACAACGGGAGAAAGATAAAAATGGATATTATTCAGGTAATTACCAGAGAATTGAACGTTGAGAAATGGCAGGTCGAGGCAGCGGTTAAGCTGATCGATGAAGGCTGCACCATTCCTTTTATTTCCAGATACCGTAAGGAAGCAACCGGTACACTGAACGATGAACAGCTTCGTAATCTTAATGAGAGACTTACTTATTTAAGAAATCTTGAGGATAAAAAGGCTCAGGTTCTGGGTAGCATCGAGGAGCAGGGCAAGCTGACTCCGGAGCTGAAGAAACAGATCGAGGCAGCGCAGACACTCGTTGTGGTAGAGGATCTTTACCGTCCGTACCGCCCGAAGCGCCGTACACGTGCCATCATCGCCAGGGAAAAAGGTCTGGGACCTCTGGCCGACATCATCCTTCTCCAGATGACGAAGAAACCTCTTGAAGAAGAGGCAAAAGCATTTCTTTCTGAGGAAAAAGAAGTCAAAACTGTGGAAGAGGCCATCAGCGGTGCCAGAGATATCATTGCAGAACACATTTCTGATGAAGCAGATTATCGTATCAGTATCCGTAAGAGAACAATGGATAAGGGAACTATATGTTCTACCGCAAGAGATGAGAAGGAGCAGTCTGTATACGAGATGTATTATGACTTTGAGGAGCCGGTGAAAAAGCTTGCAGGTCATCGTGTCCTTGCTCTGAACCGTGGTGAGAAAGAGAAATTCCTTACTGTGAAGATCCTTGCACCTGAGGAAGAGATCATCCGTTATCTTGAAAAACAGGTGATCGTCCGCGATAATCCATACACTACACCTGTTCTGAAAGAAGCCATTGAGGACAGCTATAAACGTCTCATCGGACCGGCTATTGAGCGTGAGATCCGAAGCGCCCTTACAGAGGCAGCAGAGGACGGTGCCATCCATGTCTTTGGCAAAAATCTGGAGCAGCTTCTCATGCAGCCTCCAATTGCAGGACAGGTAGTTCTTGGCTGGGACCCTGCCTTCCGTACCGGATGCAAGCTGGCAGTGGTAGATCCTACCGGAAAGGTTCTGGATACCACAGTTATTTATCCCACAGCACCAACCAATGAGACCAAGATCCGTGCCGCAAAGGAAACCCTGAAAAAGCTTATCAGCAAATATCATGTGACACTGATCTCTGTAGGAAACGGAACGGCATCCAGAGAATCCGAGCAGATCATCGTGGAGCTTCTTAAGGAAATCCCTGAAAAGGTCCAGTATGTTATCACCAACGAGGCAGGTGCTTCTGTATATTCCGCAAGCAAGCTTGCTACGGAAGAATTCCCGAATTTCGATGTTGGACAGAGAAGCGCCGCATCCATCGCAAGACGTGTACAGGATCCGCTTGCAGAGCTTGTAAAGATCGATCCGAAATCCATCGGTGTCGGTCAGTATCAGCATGATATGAACCAGAAAAAGCTGGGAGAAGCCCTTAACGGCGTTGTGGAAGATTGTGTAAACAAGGTCGGAGTGGATCTGAATACTGCATCTGCATCCCTTCTGGAGTATATTTCCGGAATCAGCAAGGCCATCGCAAAGAATATCGTAGCCTACCGTGAGGAAAACGGCCGTTTCCAGACAAGAAGAGAGCTTCTTAAGGTTGCCAAGCTTGGTCCGAAAGCTTTTGAGCAGTGTGCAGGTTTCACACGGATCACAGGAGGCAAAAATCCTCTGGACGCAACCAGTGTCCATCCGGAAAGCTATGACGCAGCAAAAAAACTCCTGGAAAAGCTGGGCTACACACCGGAAGATGTGGCAGAGCGTAAGCTTACCGGTATTTCCGGGCAGATCCGCGATTACGGAAAACTGGCAAAGGAGCTGGAGATCGGAGAGCCAACCTTACGTGATATCGTAAAGGAACTGGAAAAACCTGCCAGAGATCCACGTGACGAGATGCCGAAACCGATCCTCCGTACCGATGTCCTGGATATGAAGGACCTGAAAGAAGGCATGGTCCTCAAGGGAACTGTCCGCAATGTCATTGACTTCGGTGCTTTTGTGGATATCGGTGTGCATCAGGATGGCCTGGTCCATATTTCCGAGATGAGCGAGAAATTCATCAAACATCCGCTGGAAGCAGTCAGTGTGGGAGATATCGTGGATGTCCGTGTTCTTGGTGTTGATATGAAGAAAAAACGTATCAGCCTTTCCATGAAGGGAATCAGTAAATAAAGAGAAAAACTGAGTAAAGAGAAGCAGGCAAGTATATTCTGCAGCATTCTGCGGCGGATTACCGGACCGATATACAATAAAGCTATAACAGAAATACAGCAGTGGTTTATACCCTATACTTTATAGAACCGGAGAAATCAGGTTTACAGGGAAAAACCACTGCTGTATTATTATATTACCAGATGCGAATTATAGGAAATGCTTATATCAGAAATAAGCTTTGAAGCTCATAGATCGATCCGCATATGTATATCGAATGATCGATCAGACAGGAGGGATTATATTTGGATAGTACTGTACAGACCGTGCAGGAGGTCGGAAATCAGGTAAGCCAGTACAGGCAGATGTTTGAAAATTATCTGCCGGACATCACGAAATTCGGAATCAAGGTTGTTCTGGCTATTGTTGCTTTCTGGGTAGGAAGCACGGTAATTAAATGGATCGTAAAGTTTGTGAGGAAATCACTGACAAAATCCAGGCTGGATACAGGAGTGGCACAGTTTATGTCCTCACTGGTCAAGATCATACTTTACATACTCCTGATCTTTAACATATCCACAAGCTTTGGAGTAAAGGAATCATCTCTGGCAGCACTTCTCGGAACTGCAGGTGTTACTATGGGTCTTGCCCTCCAGGGCGGACTTGCCAACCTGGCAGGAGGTATGATGCTTCTTCTGTTTAAGCCTTTCCAGGTAGGGGATTACATCATCGTTAACGGACAGGACGGAAGCGAGGGAACGGTAGCCAAGGTCGAGATCTGTTATACAACGCTGTTATCCATTGATAACAAGCACATCGTGATCCCGAACGGTACTCTTTCCAATGTGACCATCACCAACGTAACAGCAAGGGATCAGCGAAGGCTGGAGATCAAAGTGGGGATCTCTTACAATGCAGATATCCAGAAGGCCAAGGATATCCTGGAAGATATCCTCACCGAGGATCCGGATACAAGAGAAGACGAAGAGATGGTGGTATTCGTAGACGAGCTGGCAGAAAGCTCTGTGATCATGGGCTTTCGTGTCTGGGTAGATACCGACCGCTACTGGGCAGCCAGATGGAGATTGAACCAGAGGATCAAGGAAGATTTTGATTATTATGGAATTGAGATTCCTTATAATCAGCTGGATGTGCATATCCATAAATAATATGCATAAAGGAAGAAAGCTAAAGCCCTTTCACATGGCAGAGAAATTGCTGTGTGGGAGGGTTTTTTGATGAAAGTAACTGGTTTTGAGATTATTACTGCCATTCACGATAATAGAGAATATGAAAATTATTGACAAACCAGTGTCGGGGTGCAATAATACCCCACAGAGATAGTATTTGGACTCAAAACTATACTCTGGCTGAAATCACTGGAATCTTATATAAAAATAGCCAGCCGGAACCCGGGATCGGGAACGGACGGATATATGAAAATTATAAAAGATACGAGCCTGTATCGATGATAACGAAGGCGTTACAACAGTTATGGGAATTTTGAGCAACTGTTGAAGAGTATGCTTTTCGTGTATAAAAAACAGGACTCAATATACAGGGAATCAATCAGAAGCGTTTCAGGGTCGAAGTGTACCCCGAGACGTTTTTTTATTAAATACAGAAGCGGATGCTTTTATCCACTTGAAAGTTATTCCCTGCAGGAAAGGACTTATATAAGATGACAATAGAGATGTTAAAAGGAAAGATCCACAGAGCAACCGTTGTCCAGGCGGAACTGGATTATGTAGGAAGTATCACTGTGGATGAGGAACTGCTGGAAGCTGCCGGGATACTGGAATATGAGAAGGTCCAGATCGTAGATGTGAACAACGGCAGCCGTTTCGAGACATACACCATTTGCGGAGAACGCGGAAGCGGTATGATCTGCCTGAACGGAGCAGCAGCAAGATGTGTAAGCACCGGTGACAAGATCATCATCATGGCTTACGCACAGTACGAGCAGGAAGAAGCCCGTACTCACAAGCCTGCAGTTGTATTTGTAGATGAAGAGAACAGGATCAGCAGAGTGACCAATTATGAGAAACACGGACTGCTGAAGGATATGGCCTGACGCAGATTAGAAATACAATAAGACGAAGGTGAATTCAGAAAAGAGGCTATCTCGAATCTATAAAGAAAACCGGTTCCAGAACCGGAAAAGAGGAGAGCACAATGCAGGTAACAAAAACAGTAGAAGAAACAAGAAAACAGATCAAAGCGTGGAAAAAAGAAGGAAAAACAGTAGGCCTTGTGCCAACCATGGGATTTCTCCATGAGGGACACGCAAGCCTGATCAAAAAATGCAGAGAGCAGAATGATATCGTAGTGGTATCCGATTTCGTCAATCCTACACAGTTCGGTCCTACCGAGGACCTGGAAGCCTACCCGAGAGACTTTGAGCGTGACAGCAAACTCTGCGAAAGCCTGGGAGCAGACTTGATCTTCTGCCCGGAGCCTTCCGAGATGTATCATGATCCCCACGCATTTGTAAGTATAGATACTCTGTCAGAGACACTTTGCGGAAAAACACGTCCGATCCATTTCAAAGGTGTGTGTACCGTTGTGACCAAACTGTTCCATATTGTGGCACCGGACAGAGCATATTTCGGACAGAAAGACGCACAGCAGCTGGCCATCATCCGCAAGATGGTGCGTGATCTGAACTTCGATATTGAGATCGTAGGCTGTCCGATCATCCGTGAGGAGGACGGACTTGCAAAATCCTCCAGAAATACCTACTTAAGCCCTGAAGAGAGAAAAGCAGCTCTTTGCCTGTCAAAGGCAGTAAAAGCCGGACAGGAAGCCATTCACGCAGGAATCCCGGCAGAAGAGCTTCTCGGAAAAATGCGAGCAGTGATCGAAGCAGAGCCTCTGGCAAAGATTGATTATGTATCCATGGTAGATGCACTTACCATGCAGCCGGTGGAAAAAGCTGACCGCAGCGTTCTTGTAGCAATGGCTGTTTACATCGGAAAAACAAGACTGATCGACAACTTCAGCTACGAGGTATAATGTATGGGAAAAGTTTTAAAGAAAATCGGAATTATCAGCAGCCTTGCATCCAGATATATCGGGATCATTATCATCGCTTTTTCCTGCCTGGCTTTTTTCTGGCGTGACGGATTTTCTTGGATGACGAACTATACGTCTGTATTTCTGGGAGTGATCATGTTTGGTATGGGCCTGACCATAAAGCTGGATGACTTCCGGGCAATTTTTTCCAGACCCAAAGAAGTGGTGATCGGTGCAGTGGCTCAGTATACCATTATGCCGGTGATCGCCTGGCTTCTGTGTAAAGTGATGAACCTTCCGGCAGATCTGGCGCTGGGAGTGATCCTGGTGGGATGCTGTCCGGGCGGAACAGCCAGCAATGTGATCACCTATATCGCAGGAGGTGATGTGGCGCTTTCTGTGGGAATGACTATAGTTTCCACACTGGCAGCACCGTTGATGACACCGTTTCTTGTATATGTTCTGGCAGGAGCCTGGGTGGAAGTATCCTTCTGGGCCATGGTGCTTTCTGTGGTAAAGGTAATTCTGATCCCGGTTCTCCTGGGAGTTTTTCTTCGGAGCCTTGCGGGAGAGCATGTGGATAAGGTATCCGATGTTATGCCGCTGGTGTCGGTTGTAGCTATTGTTATGATCATCGGAGGAATTGTGGCTGTAAATGCAGAGAAGATCGTAAGCTGTGGAGTTCTGGTGCTTGGAGTAGTGGCGATCCACAATTTCTGTGGTATGATGCTGGGATTTCTGGCTGCAAAAATCTTCCATATGGAGTATTCCAGAACAACTGCTATAGCTATAGAGGTAGGCATGCAGAACAGTGGCCTTGCTGTCTCACTGGCAGCAGCTAATTTTGCAGCCAATCCGCTTGCAACACTTCCGGGCGCGATCTTCAGTGTATGGCACAATATTGCGGGCTCCATTTTTGCGGGGATCCGCCGTGCAGGTGCAGAAAACCTTGCAGAGCTTGACCGGATCAGGGAAATCGACTGCTGTAATTGCGAAAAGCAATAAGCAGTGAATGCGGATTGCGGATATCCTCCTGACGGGGAACAGCAAAGCTGTGGAAGAATGTCTGTAAAGAAAGATCCCGGGGAGTTTGAGAGATAAAATGGCAGATTATGTCGAAAGAAAAAGTCATAAAATGCAGAATTGTGGTTTACAAATTTTAGCCGGTATACTATAATAACCACATGGACGAACAAACGTCCCCAACATATGAAAACAGGGGGGCCCGCTGAAGCGAGCTGAGAGTAGACTGTAAATGTCTTGACCCATAACCTGATTTGGATAATGCCAACGTAGGGACATATGCACGAAGGATTCTTAAAGACACAGAAGATCAGAGAGTACAGAAGAGATCAGAAGTACAGAAGATTTTCATTAAGTACGTAAGAGTAAGAGCCGGTTGCCGTGATGCGTATGCGTTGCAGCAGCCGGTTTTTTGTTGTATAAACACAAAGAATTTATGGAAGGAGATTTTTTTTACATGAGAAATTACAGTACACAGATGGAGGCAGCCCGTAAAGGCATCATCACACCTGAGCTTGAGATCGTAGCTAAGAAGGAACGCATGACAACAGAGGAACTGCTTCCGCTGGTAGCCTCCGGTAAGGTGGCAATCTGTGCAAATAAAAATCACAAATGTATCGATCCGGAGGGCGTAGGTTCCATGCTCCGCACCAAGATCAATGTAAACCTTGGTGTATCCAGAGACTGCAAGGACTACGATGTAGAGATGCAGAAAGTAATGGAAGCTGTAAACATGGGCGCCCATGCTATCATGGATCTTTCTTCCCACGGAAATACCATTCCGTTCCGCCGCAAGCTGACATCCGAGTGTCCGGCAATGATCGGAACCGTTCCGGTTTATGATTCCGTTATCCACTATCAGAGAGATCTTGATACACTGACAGCCAAGGATTTTATCGATGTAGTAAGACTCCATGCACAGGATGGTGTTGACTTTGTAACTCTTCACTGTGGAATCACAAGAAAGACCATCGATCAGATCCGTAACCACAAGAGAAAAATGAATATCGTTTCCAGAGGAGGATCCCTTGTATTTGCATGGATGTGCATGACCGGTGAGGAGAATCCGTTCTATGAATACTACGACGAGATCCTGGATATCTGCCGCGAGTATGATGTGACCATCTCCCTTGGTGATGCCTGCCGTCCGGGATGTCTGGCTGACGCAACAGACGTATGCCAGATCGAGGAGCTTGTACGTCTTGGCGAGCTGACCAAACGTGCATGGGAAAAAGACGTCCAGGTAATGGTCGAGGGACCGGGACATGTGCCGCTTGATCAGGTTGAGGCAAATATGAAAGTACAGCAGTCCATCTGTCAGGGTGCACCGTTCTATGTATTAGGACCTATCGTAACTGACGTTGCACCGGGATATGACCACATCACATCCGCGATCGGCGGAGCAGTAGCTGCTATGTCCGGAGCAGCATTCCTCTGCTATGTAACACCGGCCGAGCACCTTGCACTTCCGAATCTTGAGGACGTAAAACAGGGAATCATGGCATCTAAGATCGCAGCTCATGCAGCAGACATTGCCAAAGGTGTCCGCGGTGCCCGTGAGATCGATGACAAGATGGCAGATGCCAGAAGAAAGCTTGACTGGGAGGCACAGTGGGAATGCGCCATGGATCCGGAAACAGCAAAACGCATCTGGAACGAGCGCAAACCGGAGCATGATGATACCTGCTCCATGTGTGGTAAATTTTGCGCAGTACGAAGCATGAACAAGGCACTTGCAGGAGAGCATATCGATATTCTGTAAGAATACAGAATGCATATGAGCATGCAGCATCACAGTAGAACGTGGTGTTGGCAGTATCCAGCCAGAAAACTGGTTGATTGAATGCGGATATGGAAAGAACAGTAATGCTGAAATTGTGGAAAGTCTGATGTTCCGATAATAAAACATAAACCGCTGTGATCTAAAATGAAGATCACAGCGGTTTTTTGCAGAGTTGGGGACATTATTGCAGCTTGCGAAAAGACAGGGCCGCGTTATAATAAAAACAGAACTTACATATAAATGGTTTACATAAAAAGGAAGGAAAGGTACGAAATGAAATTTCCGAAAAAATTGATAGCATTTGGTCTGTCATTATGTATGTCTATTGTTCCATGTGGACCGGTGGTGGCCGAAGATTTTACAGACGCACAGACGGATATAACAGACGCCATTGATACTTTTACAGATGACGGGAATTTTGAGGAATCAGAAAATACCGTAAACACAGATCAGATCGCGGGAGAAGATAATACCGTGAGCACAGATCAGATTACAGAAGAAGAGTTTCCGGGATCAGATATCGGAACGGAAACGGATGAAGCTGAAAGCTCAGAGAATGAGGAAATACAACAGGATTCTGATGAAGGATTAATTCTGGAAGAACCTTCGGCGGTCATCAGAAAAGCAGAAGGAACAGAGGAGGCTGCGGCACCGGAAGAAATTTTTGGTGACGGAGAAAACAAGGAGCAGCAGGAAGATATATTCACAGATGATATTCCGGCAGCAGGCACTTCCGAAAAAGAAACAGATGTGGAGAGTACAGAAATATATCTGTATGCGATGAATGATACTTACAGCAGTGTGATCTCCATGCCGGATACCATGCAGACATCTTATCAGATCCAGACATCCGGCAAAAATCCGGTATATACGGTTGTTTCTGGTTATACTGCGAAAGTCAGCGAAACCGGTCTTGTTACTCCTAAAATGCAGTATGTAACCTATGTAGACAAAAACGGAAATGACGTAAAGAGCCAGTGGGAATACATGTTTGGAGAGACCCTGATCTCTGTACAGGATGGAAACAGTACCGTTTATTATAAATTCATACTCAAAGATTATGCGGAGTATTACGCAGAACAAAAAATGGATACATTTCTCAAAGAAAATATTACTGCGGAAATGTCCGATTATAAAAAGGTTGAGACGATCGCCAGATGGCTTGCCAACAACTTTAATTACAGTCAGTATCATTCCGGTTATACAGGCCTGATGCTGGATGGCGGCGGAGACTGCTGGGCCAATACCAGTGCAGTGAACTATATGTGCGAAAAACTGGGACTGACCGTGTATGCAAGGTATGCGGCAAATGATCCGGGGGCAGGAAGCGGTCACAGGAACTCCGTAGTCATCATTGACGGCGAAAGATATCTGGTTGACTGCGGATATACGGGAAATGCCCCCAGACATTATGAATTGTCCAAAATGGACTATGACTATTCTTATGAGATCCTGAATGATGGAACACTCAGGCTGTATCAGTATGAAGGGACAGATACAAATATCGTAGTTCCGGATACTATTGACGGAAGAAAAGTAACGGTTCTTGGAAACAGTACCTTCCAGTATTGCACCCAGGCTTCTGATATAGAGTCTGTTACTTTGCCGGATTCGCTTACAACCATTGAAAAGAATGCTTTTTACAACTGTGAGAAATTGAAATCTGTTACGATTCCCCCAAATGTGTCATCTATAGGGCTGGCTGCTTTTGTGGAGGGCTTGTCTGAGTCCAGTCTGACAGAAATTAAAGTAGATCCGGAAAATCCGTATTTTTCTGAAAAAGACGGAGTGGTATTCAGCAAGGATGGCACAAAACTGATCGTGTTTCCGTCCGGACGTTCCGGAGATTACCAGATCCCGGATGGAACTGTAAGCGTAGGAGACTATGCTTTTTATTACTGTGTAAATGTTTCTTCCATAACAGTCCCGGGAAGTGTCAGAAGCCTTGGAGAAGGTGCATTCGGAAACTGTTCGTCGCTTACGAAAGCTGTCCTAAACGAAGGCTTGGAAGAAATCGGTGAATATGCATTCCAGAGCAGTTCAGGGATCCGTGATATTATAATTCCCGCATCTGTAAAATCAGTTGGGAAAAATGGACTTTGTCTGTCTTCCGGGTGCAGGATAAGAGTACTGAGCACAGATACTGTCTGGGCGGATGATGCGTTCAGGGATTTAGCACTGATCGCGGGAAAAAAGGATTCCACACTTCAGAAATACGCAGAGGACCATGGCCGCACGTTTGTGGAGCTGTCAGCAGACAACCGGATACCGCTTCAGAATGAATGGTTTGAACAGATCACTCCAGAATATGAATATAATGGAAAAAGCCATGAACCCGAAATAGAATCCAGTGAATCCGCACCGGAACTTGAGCAGGGCTCCGATTATGAAGTAACTTATGAAAATAACATCAATGCAGGAACTGCGACTATAAAGATCACGGGAAAAGATATTTTCTGCGGTACAGTAGAGCGGAGTTTCAAGATTACGCCAGATGAAAATGGAATGCATGTGTGCTATTTTGCGGAAAATAATGAAACCTACCTGGAAACCACCTTTAAAGGAAAAAAAGTGGAACCGGAAGTGGTAATTGACGGACTGGTACGGGGGAAAGATTATACGGTAACCTATGTTAATAATGAAAAGCCTGGTGAAGCTCGTGCAGAGCTCACGGGAATCGGCAATTATAAAGGATCGGAAACATTATATTTTACTATTTACGGAAAACTACCGGCTGCGGATCCAATAGCTGATCAGACATATACAGGAAATGAGATCACACCGGACATCGTGATACCCGGATTGAAAGCCGGCGAAGATTATTATATGTATTACGAGGATAATCAGTATCCGGGTGTGGCAACGGTAACCATTTATGGTACCGGTTATTATAAAGGTACTGCAACCATTCATTTCAAGATCATAAAAAAGACAGAAAAGTTTGTCAGCAATGTTAAGCTAAACAGAACCTCTTACACTTATACGGGAAAAACCATCCGGCCATCAGTAACCGTAACTGTAAATGGAAAGAAGATCGGTGCGAGTGCTTATAAGCTGTATTACAAAAATAATAAAAACTCCGGAATTGGAACTGTGCAGGTCAGAGGGACTGGAAAATACAGTCGTATCAACAAAACGATTACCTTTAAGATCCTGCCTCCAAAAACTCTGCTGACAGGACTGAAAAAAGCAAACAGATCCTTTATCGCAAGCTGGAAGAAAAATATACAGGCAACCGGCTATCAGATCCAGTATGCAGCAGACAGCAGATTTACAAAAGAAAGAAAAACGGTCACAGTTGGAAAACAGTCTGCGACCAGATATAAGATATCAGGACTGAAAAACAAAAAGACCTATTATGTCCGCATCCGGTCATATAAAAGAGTCGGAAAAAAGATTCTTTACAGTAGCTGGAGTACGGTAAAGAAAATCCGGGTTTGATCATAAATGAGCGGATCTCAGACCCATATAAATGGAGAACAATACTTCCGGGACAGAATTAAGCCTTGTAATTATAAAAAGAGCGCGTTATAATGAACTCGTAAAAAAGAAAATTTCTTCGGGGCAGGGTGTGATTCCCTACCGGCGGTATAGTCCGCGACCCGCTTCGGCGGCTGATCTGGTGAAATTCCGGAACCGACAGTAAAGTCTGGATGAGAGAAGAACGCGCAGTATTTGAAGAACGTGCTCAGCGCCCCGGGAAGAAGCTCCCGGGGCTTTTTATGTGAAGGAATTTTTTCGCATAAAGATTTCTTGTAGAAATTTTCTTTGAATATTTCTGAAGAAGGAGAGAGAGTTATGAGTGAACAGATATTACAGAGAGGAAATGCCGTGGAAAGAAGCAGAACAAGAACTATCGCGCAGGTAGCTATGCTTGGTGCTGTGGCAGGAGTATTGATGAATCTTGAGTTTCCGATCCCGTTTCTTGCACCGTCTTTTTATCAGCTTGATTTTTCCGAGGTACCGGTTATGGTAGGAACCTTCGCTATGGGACCTGTAGCAGGTATCCTGATCGAGCTTGTGAAGATTCTCGTACATCTTGTGACTAAGGGAACCATGACTGCCGGTGTTGGTGATGTTGCCAACTTCCTGTTTGGATGTGCCTATGTGGTACCGGCCGGCCTGATCTATCGTTTCCGTCACAAAAAGAGCAGAGTACATGCAGTTGCAGGTATGGCAGCAGGAACAGTTCTGACGGCGATCCTTGCATGCTTTGTCAATGCCTTTGTACTGCTTCCGGCTTACGGTAAGGCTTTTGGAATGCCAATCGAGACCTTTATCCAGATGGGAAGCGCAGTACACAGCTCCGTAAACGGACTGCTTACCTTTGCATTGCTGATCATTGCTCCGTTTAATATCTTTAAATATGCACTGACATCTCTGATCGTATTTGTAATTTATAAGAAGATCCGTGTTGTACTGAAGGGTGACTGATCATAAGCAGCTGCCGGAGGATGATGGAAAGATCAGAAAATGGTGGTTTCAGATAAATATCTGAGAATGTGAGAAATGCCATGTAATATATTGCCGATGGGCAGTAGATTACATGGCATTTTTTATGTCAGGCGTTTTGTTCAGCAGCTTTCATGACTCCAAGCTCACGTCTGGCAAAAACAACGGCCAGCACAAATGCGGAGGTATCTGCAATTGGTCCTGCGTACATGACGCCATCGATTCCGAAGAAGACTGGGAAGATGACGATCAGCGGCAGCAGGAAGAGTACCTGCCTTGTAAGAGACATGATCACACCAAGCCTGGCTTTTCCAATGGAAGTAAAAAAGCCGGCAGACATAGGCTGGATCCCGTTGGCAAAGGTCATCAGCATGAAGATGCGGAGATATTTTTCTGCAAAATGAAAGTACAGGTCGCTGCCGTTTCCGAAGATGCCTACGATCTGATGCGGGAAGAACTGGAAGCAGATAAAAAATATGGTTGCGATCACAGTACATAAGGTTACGGAATAGCGGTATGTCTGGCGTACACGGCTGTATTTTTCGGCGCCGTAGTTAAATCCCCAGATGGGCTGGGAGCCCTGGGAGATTCCGATGCAGATGGCCATAAATACCTGATTGACTTTGGAAATGATCCCTGCACAGGCGATTGGAATATCACTTCCGTAAGCGGAGAGTGCTCCGTAATGGCGAAGTGTATTGTTCATGACGATCTGCACTGCAGCAATGGCAACCTGATTGATACAGGATGCCATTCCCAGAGAAAAAATGGCAGACAGATTGCGTGCCTTAGGAATCAGCATGGAGTGGTCCAGGTACATTTTTCGGAGTCTGGAAAAATAAAAGATGATCAGAAGTCCGGATACGATCTGGCCGATCACGGTTGCCCAGGCTGCACCTTTGATGCCCCAGCCGAATCCAAAGATGAAAAGCGGGTCCAGGATGGTGTTGATGGCGGCACCGGCCAGGATGCAGGTCATGGAATAGGTAGGACTCCTGTCTGCTCGGATCAGGTGGTTGCCGCCTGTGCTTAAAACATAAAAGGGAAGTCCAATGGCGGTGATCCCCATGTAATCAATGGCATAGGGCATGACGTCCGGTGTTCCGCCGAAAAAATGAAGCAGTGGCTTCAGGAACAGAAGGACGATGACAGAGAGTATCGTACCGGAGATTATCAGCGCGGAGAGTCCGGTTCCTGCAATGGAGCTGGCTTTTTTTTCGTTTCCTGCGCCCATTTCCAGGTTGTAATTGGAGGCGCTGCCGATTCCCAGGAGCAATGCAGCAGCAGTAGAGATAATGGTTACGGGAAATGCGATGTTTGTGGCGGCGTTTCCAAGCATTCCTACGCCCTGGCCGATAAAGATCTGGTCAACGATATTGTACAGAGCGCTGACCAGCATGCTGATGATGGCGGGAATGGCGAATTTGGCGATCAGGCTGCCTACAGGGGCGGTTCCCAGAGGGTTTTCGGCCTGGGCAGCATTGGTCTGGTTTTTCAATGTTTTTTCCTTCTTTCTTGTCTACAGTAGCTGTTTGGTAATGTAATAAGTAAATTTAAATTTTATAGCAGGGTATTTATTATAGCACTATTGTGAAGGGAATGTAAGTATAAAAAATTGACCTTTGGTTTTGGATGGGATAAAATGTTTTTAGAAAAAATTTTCGGGAAGGAGTTTTTCAGATGGGTAAGATCAATAGTGTGAAAAAACTTACAGATAATAAGTTCGTGAATCTTTATGGAGTGGATGCGACCAGTGTACATGATACGCCGGTTTCTTATTTTGTGGCCTCCAGGGCGAAGAGTGTGGAGGATATGAAGCTTTCTACAGGGGAGAATCATCCGGATGGGGTGATCATTTACAGTGTTTATGGAGAGAAGCGGGATAAGGTTGTGCTGATCCGTCAGTATCGGTATACGATCGGCGGGTATATTTATGAGTTTCCGGCGGGGCTTGTGGAGCCTGGGGAGGATTTCCATGAGGGTGCTGTGCGGGAGATGTTTGAGGAGACCGGGTTGAAGCTGGAGCCGATCAAGGTTGCGGAGGCTTTTGAGAAGCCTTATTTTACGACGATCGGGATGACGGATGAATCCTGTGCTACGGTTTATGGGTATGCCAGTGGTGAGGTTAGTAAGGCTGCGCAGGAGGATAGTGAGGAGATCGAGGTTGTGATCGCGGACCGGGATGAGGTCAGGAGGATCCTGAAGGAGGAGAGGGTTGCGATCATGTGTGCTTATATGCTGATGCATTTTCTTGAGGATGAGGAGGTGTTTGGATTTCTTGGGGAGATTTAAACGGAGGTAGTTATATGGCGGAAGGGGACGCCAGTGAGGGGCTTCTTTCCAGGCTGGGGCTTCGTCGGGGGCTGGCTTCTAAGGTGCCGGAATTCTGCTAAAAGCGCTTCAAAAAATCTCGAACTCGCGTCTGAAGCCGCTCAAACAGCGAGATTTTTTGAAGCAACGCAGATTTCCGCCACCTAAGAAGCAGCTCCCCTCCTGCAGAGTCAGTCTGGAAAGAAGCCCCTCACTGGCTGTGCGTTGGCCGTGAGACGTGTTAAATCTCGTGGGGAGTGTTGCTAGTGGGGTGGTATGACGGGAGTTGGATGAGCCATCGGCGCTGCGCTGGATGGCTGGGAGGAAAGGCTGAGATTCCCTGTGGCTTGAAGAGGGGAATGGGTCATTGGCGCTGCGCTGGATGGATGAGAAAAACGGGGAATCTGCGGTTGTGGATTCCCCGTTTTGGTCAGAGCTCTGTGAGTTTTCCTAGGTCTTTGTTGTATTTGCAGTATTTGCCGTTTTCGGAGATAAATGGCTGGTAGGTGTCGGTACGGTTGTCTTTGACGTAGACGATTCCGGTGGCGATCATTTCTACCAGGGAGAAGCGTTTGCTTAAGCTGGAGATCCAGCGGTAGGTTTTTTCGTTGCCGGAGTCTGCCATGAGGAGGTTGTAGCCGCCTGGGCAGGCTTCCAGGGTGAAGTAGATTTTCTGGGACCGGATGGAGGTGTTGAAGACCTGGCCGGTGATGTAGGTGGAGAAGTTGGTTTCTACAAATTGGCGGAAGGTGTAGAGATCGTAGATCACGCCGGTGGTCTCATCTTTGATCTTGTCGCCGCGTTCGATGCGGGCTTTCAGGAGCTTGAGGACTTCGATGGTCCAATTGATGAAGGAGATGCTGCTGTAGGTCATGCTTTCCTGAAGTTGATCGACCAGCTGTTTTGACAGGATGTTGGATTTTGATGCTTCATTAAAAAGTTCTTCGTTCATAAGGTTCCCTCCAGTGTTGGATTTTTATATGGTTTTCGCTCTTTTTTTGTATCTTTTATTATAAGTCTGAATTGTATATAAAGCAATAAAAAATGCGTAAAATACAAAGATAATTATTGAAAAATGATATATAATTAACGAGTGCGTTTTGATAATATCAGTGTTTTCGGCAGCTTGTTTAAAAATGGATTGTAAACATCTAGTTAATTTGAATAAGTATAAGTAAGAGTTTTACCAAATATCGCCATTTTATTGATAAAATTTTGTTGTATATCTCCCTTGACATAAAGCCTTCCTCCGGGTGTATCATAGTGCTGTGTTAAAGGAGGTAGACTATTATGTTTGAGACATTACAGGAGAAGACGGAAGAGAAAGCAATGGTACAGTTCCTTGAACGCTTTACAGATTATCCATTTCTGGTAAAGTTCAAGAATTCCGAGTATCACATCGGAGAGGGTGAACCTACATTTACGGTGAATTTTAAGAAAGCGATTCCTCTGGCGGATCTGATGAAGAGCACATCCCTTGCACTGGGTGAGGCGTATATGCGTGGGGATCTGGATATCGAGGGAAATCTTTATGAAGCGCTGGACCATTTTCTGGGACAGATGGGGAAATTTTCTACCAATGAATCTGCTCTGAAAAAGATCATGTTCAGTTCAACATCAAAGAAGAATCAGGAAAAGGAAGTAACCAGCCATTATGATATTGGAAATGATTTTTATAAACTTTGGCTGGATGAGACTATGAGTTATTCCTGTGGGTATTTTATCCATGAGGATGATACGTTGTATCAGGCACAGGTAAATAAAGTTGATTATATCCTTAAGAAATTACATCTGGAAGAGGGTATGAGTCTTCTGGATATCGGCTGTGGCTGGGGCTTTCTGCTGATCGAGGCAGCTAAGAAATATAAGGTTCATGGTACCGGTATCACCTTAAGTCATGAACAGTATGCAGAATTTCAGAGACGGATCAAGGATCAGGGTCTGGAAGATTATCTTACGGTAGAGCTGATGGATTACCGTGATCTGCCGAAGAAGGAGTATCAGTTTGATCGTGTTGTCAGTGTCGGTATGCTGGAGCATGTTGGACGTGATAATTATCAGCTGTTTCTTGATTGTGTGGAAAAGGTTCTGAAGCCGGGCGGACTGTTCCTGCTTCACTTTATCAGTGCTCTGAAGGAGCATCCGGGTGATCCGTGGGTCAAGAAATATATTTTCCCGGGCGGAACTGTTCCGAGCTTACGTGAGATCCTGAACCATATGGCAGAGGACAATTTCCATACCCTGGATATCGAAAATCTCCGTCTGCATTACAATAAGACATTGCTTCACTGGGAAAAGAATTTCCGGGACAATATTGAAAAAGAAAAGACTATGTTTGACGAAGAGTTCCTGCGTATGTGGGATCTGTACCTGTCAGCATGTGCGGCAACCTTCCACAACGGAATTATCGATCTTCACCAGATTCTTATGACCAAGGGTGTGAATAATGATCTGCCGATGACACGCTGGTATTGATAAAAGCCTTTACAAACCTGCCGGAAAGGAATATCATACTTCTATAAAATTATTTATTAAAGCGTATAAGGAGCCTGTGGATTCAGCATATGATTACAGAAATGCTGAATCCGCAGGCTTTGTTTTTTAACCGATAAACCGCGAAGGAGTTATTCGGTCATGAGCAAGTAGCGAAGCGTATTGCGAATATTCGCTTGACTATTCCGTTTACCGATAATTATGGAATGTGCATAAAAACAAAGCTGCAAACTTGTTCAATAAGCAGAATCATAGAAAACTATCTTGACAGATCAGGAGAAAAGAATAATAATGTAATTACTTTAATAAAATAATTAATAAAAGATGATATGCAATAGAAAGAAATTAAAGGAGGAGAATAAGATGCTTCAGCAGGTAATGACAAATCCAGGAGAGATTATTTTCAGAGAGGTTCCAGTTCCGGAAGTGGGAGATGACCAGGTTCTGGTTAAGATCATGAACATTGGTATCTGCGGATCAGATATCCATGTATATCACGGCAAGCATCCTTTTACAAAATATCCGGTAACACAGGGACACGAAGTATCCGGTGAGATCACGGGACTTGGAAAGAATGTGACAGGTTTTAAGGTTGGCCAGAAAGTAACCATCGAGCCTCAGGTATACTGCGGACACTGTTATCCATGCCGCCATGGAAAATATAATCTCTGCGAGGAACTGAAGGTTATGGGCTTCCAGACAACAGGAACAGCTTCTGAATTCTTTGCAGTAGATGCATCTAAGGTAACACCGATCCCGGAGGAGATGTCTTACGAGGAAGGTGCAATGATCGAGCCGCTGGCAGTTGCAGTCCATGCAGTGAAGCAGATGGGCGATGTAAAAGGGATGAACATCACAGTGATCGGTGCAGGTCCCATCGGAAATCTTGTTGCGCAGACAGCCAAAGGAATGGGGGCAGCCAGGGTTATGATCACGGATGTCAGTGACCTTCGTCTTGCAAAAGCAAAAGAGTGCGGCATTGATATCTGTGTAAACACAAAGGAGAAAAATTTCGGAGAGGCACTGGTAGAGGCATTTGGTCCGGATAAGGCAGATGTGATCTATGACTGTGCCGGAAATAACATCACCATGGGACAGGCCATCCAGTATGCGAGAAAAGGCAGCGTGATCGTACTGGTAGCGGTATTTGCGGATATGGCAACCGTTGACCTTGCTGTTGCCAATGACCATGAGCTGGATATCAAGAGTACTATGATGTACCGTCATGATGATTATGTAGATGCCATTGATCTTGTAAATGCGGGAAAGGTTCATTTAAAGCCGCTGATCTCAAAGACATTTAAGTTCGCAGATTATCTGAAGGCTTATCAGTATATTGATGAGAACCGTGAGACAACCATGAAGGTTATCATCAATGTGCAGGAGAAATAATTTCTGAAGATTATAAGTGATATAAGAAAAACTCCCGGATGTTTGGCTGTCCGGGAGTTTTCAGATGGTGGCGGTGTCAGATTATGGGAGAATTTTTGGAACAGTTTTGAGTGATTTGTTTATTGATGTGTGGTATGGTTATTATATCTTATAGGATTCTTGTCTGTATGGACATTCTGAAAGCTTCGTATTCTGGAGCGTTTTCCATTTTAAGTTACTGTAGAGTTCGTAAAAATACGTTTTATGGGGTTTTTATGTTTTGATGATGTGGTATAATTTGTATATACCGGTGGGAGTGATCAATCGTTTGTTTTTGGATGGACGGTCGGATGAAGTGCAGCGTGTGATGACGGATGTAAAATGGCGTCAGAAGCTGTATGATGAGTATGAACTGTAACAAGTGATATGAGTATGACGAGGAGAAAATAGCATGGAGAATATTTTTCACAGAGTAAGTATCCGTAAATATGAAGATAAACCCGTAGAGAAGGAAAAGATCCTTCAGATCCTGAAAGCAGGTATGCAGGCGCCAAGCGCATGCAATCAGCAGCCGTGGGAATTTTATGTTGTGACAGATAAGGAGAAGATCCTGGAGCTTTCCAAAGCCACTCCCTATTCAGGATGTGCAGCAGGGGCGCCGGCTGTGATCGTTCCGGTATATCGGAAAGAGGGATTGCCTGTGCAGGATATGGCACAGATCGACATGTCTATCGCACAGGAGAATATCTGGCTGGAAACGGATGCACTGGGACTTGGCGGCGTGTGGATCGGAATTGCACCGTTTGAGGATCGCATGGCACTGGTCCATGATATCCTGCAGCTTCCTGAGAATGTGGAGGTATTTTCTCTTTTTGCCCTGGGGTACCCGGCAGAGAGCAGAATGCAGCAGGATCGTTTTGATAAAAGCAGGATCCACTTTGTAGAATAAAAAAAGCCTTCTTTGAGGAAGATAACATCCGGAAACAGAAGAAGTCTGAATGTAGTGAAAAATACCAATAAATCCTCTGAAAATTTGTGCAGAACGCATTTTGCATGATTGGGATTTTTACGATAAAATGTAAGTATAAGAACTGAAAAACTGCATTAAATGAAAGAGGTGAAGGGTATGAAGGAATATGAGATCATTATTGAAACCATTAATCCCTGCGGCGGCGATCATCATTCTCAGCAGGAGATCATTGAAGCAAATATCGAGAGCCCGGAAGCTTTCGTAAAAGAAAAAGGAAGATTTCCGATCATTGATAAGATCGAGAATCCCGATGGCGGAGTCGTGATCGTAACCGGTGACGGAAAAGGATACATGGTAAGATATACATTTTCTGAATAATGGATAATGCGGCGTATGTGACGGAAAACGGATCGTAAAGCAGAGCTGGGATCAGATCTGGCTTCGTTACATACGCCGTGTTTTGGCTTTTACCTAAAAAATGCATAAAAAAACATATGCGAATTTGTAAAATATGTATAAATTATTTGTTGAAATTTTATAAAAAAAGGAGTAAAACATTAGATAAATAAAAAAGAGAAATGCATGGAACAGGACAGACCACAAAAAGCAGGCCGGATCACAGAGAGCCGCAGGCTGGTGAGAAGCGGCAGAAGGTATTTTGTGATATCACCTGGGAGCATCCCGCTGAATAGAAAGGTTAAGTAAGCCGGGACGTAGTCTTCACGTTACAGAAGAGGCTGTTTGAAGAGACAGTATTAAGTGGTTATATTTAGTGATAAATATGAGAATACAGAGTGGTACCACGGAACATTCCGCCTTTGTTATCCGAAAGGATAGCAGGGGCTTTTTTAATATATAAAAATACAAAGGAAAGAGAGTTGATATTATGAACGGAATAACAATGATGATCATAGCCATTGTAGTTCTCGGAGGCGCATATCTTCTGTATGGCCGTTATCTCCAGAACAAATGGGGCATTGATCCGAAAGCAAAAACTCCGGCATACGAAATGGAGGACGGAGTTGATTATGTACCGGCTGATACAAATGTAGTATTTGGACATCAGTTTGCATCCATAGCAGGTGCAGGTCCCATCAACGGACCGATCCAGGCCGCAATTTTCGGCTGGCTGCCGGTTCTGCTCTGGATCCTCATTGGTGGTGTATTTTTCGGAGCTGTTCAGGATTTTGCCTCCATGTATGCATCTGTAAAAAATAAAGGACGTACGATCGGATATATCATCGAAGCGTATATCGGAAAGCTTGGAAAAAAATTATTTCTTTTATTCTGCTGGCTGTTCTGTATTCTGGTCGTTGCCGCATTTGCAGATGTTGTAGCAGGAACCTTTAACGGATTTGCCGTAAATGATGCAGGAACAGTTACAAAGGTAGCGGCAAACGGAGCTGTTGCAACCACTTCCATGTTATTTATATTTGAGGCTGTTGCACTTGGATTTTTCCTTAAATATACAAAATTCAACAAATGGGTCAACACTGCAGTCGCAATTTTACTGCTGGTAGCAGCAATTGTGCTGGGACTTAATTTCCCCATGTATGTAAGTCTTGGAACCTGGCATATCATCATTTTTGTATACATCCTGATCGCCAGTGTCGCTCCTGTATGGGCACTGCTTCAGCCACGTGATTATCTGAACAGCTATCTGCTCATTTTTATGATCGTCGGTGCGGTTATCGGTGTATTTGTTGCCAATCCTTCCTGTAACCTGAAGGCATTTACAAGCTTTAACGTAGACGGACAGTATATGTTCCCGATCCTGTTTGTAACCATCGCCTGCGGTGCTGTTTCCGGCTTCCATTCACTTGTATCTTCCGGTACTGCATCCAAGCAGATCAAAAATGAGAAAAACATGCTTCCTGTTTCCTTTGGAGCAATGCTGATGGAAAGTATGCTTGCCATCATCGCACTGATCGCAGTTGCATCCTTTGCAGATGGTGAAGCAGCAGCACAGGGACTTACAACACAGCCGCAGATTTTTGCAGGTGCTATCGCAAACTTCCTTTCTGTAGTTGGCCTTCCGCATTCCCTGGTATTTACCCTGATCAACCTTGCTGTATCCGCATTTGCACTGACCTCTCTTGATTCTGTAGCCAGAGTTGGACGTCTGTCATTCCAGGAATTTTTCCTTGATTCTGATACAGATGAGGAAAACATGAGCCCGTTCCTGAAGGTAGTAACAAATAAATATTTCGCAACAGTCATTACACTGGTACTTGCCTACATGCTTACAAAGGTCGGCTATGCAGAAATCTGGCCGCTGTTCGGCTCCGCAAACCAGCTGTTATCTGTACTCGCTCTTGTAGCCTGTGCAGTATTCTTAAAGAAAACAAAACGTCAGGGCTGCATGCTCTGGATCCCGATGGTATTCATGATGGCAGTTACCTTCACAGCACTTGGCATGACCATCACAAAGCTTTCAAAGGCACTGGTAACAACAGGACTGGATCTTGGAAACACCTTACAGCTTGTATTTGCAGTATTACTGCTGATCCTTGGTGTACTGGTAGCAATCCAGGGCGTGAAGAAACTGCTTGAGAAGACAGATGATAAAAAAGCAACAGCATAATATTATCGGATGAGATCACGGATTTCTGTTTGGCTGAAGAGGCATAAAAGGTGCTGATCGTACTGATGGATTTGTTAGTGTATTGCAGCAATTCTTTACCTTCCTCCAGCTTGCTGCGCAAAATAAATGCGCTGACAGAAAAACCAAGGGTCTTTTTAAATAATCAGGAAATGATGGCTGCGATGATGGAAGGAATGCCGCTTCGTCAGTTGTTAAGCTTCGTTCCCGGAATTAAAAGAGAAATGCTGGAACAGATGGTTGGTGCTTTAAACGAAGGCTTTGCATATAATAAAAAAAATGTATCAATGGAAATGAAAGCCTTATGCCAGATCAGAAAATAGAGAATCTTCTTAATCTTGCCATGAATGCCCTGCCGCAGGAACGGGCGAAATCGGAAAATCTGAATGTGGGATATGATCCCACCACCAGGCTGTGGGATGTGATCGTGAAATACAGCGGTCCGGAAAGCGGACTTGGTGGTGAGAGGATCCAGGTGGTCCCGCTGCTTGGCAGCTATGCAGTAGTAACATTGCCGGAAACGGAAATTTCTGCATACTCAGTCAGAGAGCAGATCGAGTTTATAGAAAAGCCCAAGAGACTTTATTTTGAGACCTTTGAAGAGCGGGAGGCAAGCTGCATTTTGCCGGTGCAGAATGGAGCCGATGGCTTAACCGGCAAGGGGATTTTGTTGGGTATTGTGGATTCCGGGGTGGACTATTTTCATCCGGATTTCAGAAATGAGGATGGAAGTACCCGGATCCTGCGACTGTGGGATCAGAGTGTAGCTGGAAATCCACCGGAAAACTATGTATCAGGAACTGAATATACGAAGGAAGAAATTGATGAGGCGCTTGCACTCGGGGAAACCGAAGGCAGGCGCCTTGTTCCGTCTGGGGATTTCAGCGGACATGGAACAGCAGTTCTTGGAATAGCAGCAGGAAATGGGAGAGCATCGGAGGGAGTGAATCGAGGCGTTGCGTATAGAAGTGATCTTCTGGTGGTAAAAATGGGAAATCCACGGGAAAATTCATTTCCGCGGACAACGGAGCTGATGGAGGGTATTGATTACCTGATACGGCAGGCAGTGAAGATGAGAAAACCGATCGTCATAAACATTAGCTTTGGGAATAATTATGGTTCCCACAGAGGGGATTCTCTTCTGGAAAACTATATTGATACAGTTGCGGCCATGGGGCGGACTGTGATCGTTACAGGAACCGGAAATAACGGCAGCCAGCCCTGGCATGCAGGAGGAATCCTGCAGCAGGGGAAAACAGAAGAAATCCAGTTGGCGGTGGGAGCTTTTGAGCCCACATTAAATGTACAGTTATGGAAGGATTATGAAGATGAGATGGAAATTTATCTGGAAAGTCCGTCCGGAGAACGGATCGGTCCATTATATGAAAGGCTGGGGCCACAGCGGCATCTGCTGGAAAATACAGAGCTTCTGATCTATTATGGAAAACCCGGTCCCTATCAGCTGTCCCAGGAAATCTACATAGATTTTATTCCTGAGGGTAATTATGTGGACAGCGGTGTCTGGAAAGTTCTTTTAAGTGGAAAACGTGTGCGCTCCGGGCAGTATTTCCTCTGGCTGCCGGGTGGAAATGTACTGAATCGCGGAACCGGGTTTTATTCTCCGCGGGCTGTGGGAACTTTGACGATTCCTTCCACTGCCGGAAAAGTTATTTCTGTTGGAGCTTATGATTCCAGACAGAATGCCTACGCAGATTTTTCCGGAAGGGGAAGTCAGTTCCTGCCGATCCGGAAGCCTGATCTCGCAGCTCCCGGTGTATCCATCTCCGCCCCGGTTCCCGGCGGAGGCTACGCCACTGTCACCGGAACCTCCTTTGCGGCACCCTTTGTCAGCGGAAGCGCAGCTCTGCTTATGGAATGGGGGATCGTGAAAGGAAATGATCCGTTTCTTTATGGGGAAAAGGTGAAGGCGTATCTGAGGAAAGGCGCACAGAGTGTGGGCGGATATGAGGAATATCCGAATGTGGAGGTGGGATGGGGACGGTTGTGTCTGGCAGAGAGTATCCCATACGGCATATCCTGAACATATAGAAACGGACAGGATTTTCAGATACGAGCCTTGTGATCCTGACATTGAATATGAAGATGAATTCAGTTACTGTCAGAGATGCTAGTGCAAATGGTAAAGCATTCACGCATAATGTAGATAAACAAAAACACAAATATAAAAAGAAGGAGGATTGGGTATGGGATTATTTGATAAGAAGATCTGTGATATCTGCGGAGAGAAAATAGGTTTATTAGGCAACAGAAAACTGGATGACGGAAATCTGTGTAAGGATTGTGCAAAAAAATTGTCACCATGGTTTGAAGACCGGCGGCACAGTACGGTAGAGGATATAAAACGTCAACTGGAATATCGTGAAAAAAACAAAAAAGCCGTAATGGATTTTTGTATAACACGTCAGATCAATACCAGAAATTACAATGTTTTTATTGATGACAATAAGGGGAATTTTACTGTTGCACGGAAGCTGGATGTCAATGAAAATCCGGATATAGTTCCTTTATCCGCTGTTGTGCAGTGCAGAGTTGATGTAGAGCGACAGCAGAACGAGGAAACATATACAACAAAGGATGGAGAAACCGTAAGCTATCAGCCACCGGTATATAAGTATGAATTTGATTATACTATGCGTATTAAGGTAAAAAATCCATGGTTTGATGATATGGATTTTCGTTTGAATACTTTTTCCATAAGCAGCGATAACAGAGGTGAATTGATGGAAGTGGAGCAGACAGGTCATCAGATCATAGCCGCCCTGACACCAAATGCGGCTGGAATGCAGCAGCCTGGGATGAACATGAACAGCGGAATGCAGCAGTCCGGAATGAACATGAACAATGGAATGCAGCAGCCCGGGATGAACATGAACAGCGGAATGCAGCAGTCCGGGATGTACATGAACAATGGAATGCAGCAGTCCGGAATGAACATGAACAATGGAATGCAGCAGCCCGGGATGAACATGAACAGCGGAATGCAGCAGTCCGGGATGTACATGAACAATGGAATGCAGCAGTCCGGAATGAACATGAACAGTGGAATGCAGCAGCCTGGGATGAATATGAACAACGGAATGCAGCAGCCCGGCAGTTTATGGAAATGTCAGTGCGGTGCAGAGAATACCGGAAGGTTTTGCGAATACTGTGGCCAGCCAAGACCATTTTGAGTGATGATAGACAGAGTGGACAGAATTGTTCACTCTGTTTGTGATAACAGGGGTTGAGAATGGAGGGTTTCTCTGAAAACTATATAATAAAATAGAACTTTATAGTATACTTATCACAGAGGTGTATTAATGAGAGAGGAATTTTCATGACATACAATAAAAAAAGGGCACTGTCGTATGGAGGAATCCTGATAAGTGTATTTCTGGCGTATTTCTGCAGGCTGGGAAGACCGGAAAATGTTTTTATGAGAAATCTCGCAGATCAGTGTCGTAACTGTATTTATCTGGGAATGTATTGTGCCTGGGTGATTTATCTGGAAAAGCATGTAGTGCATAGAAAAACGCGCAGATGTTTGACTGCAATTGGCTGTCTGATGGTCTTCTGGTTTTTTGTACGGACAGTAAAATTTCATATTTTTCATGATCCGCTTGGAGAACATATCTGCTGGTATCTGTATTATATCCCGATGATCCTGATCCCGGTCCTTGGACTGGCAGCAGCGATGTTTCTAGGGGAAAAGGATGGAGAGAAAACAGTCAGAAAAATTATTGCCTTGCTTGCTTTTGCGGTGGTTTTGATCATCAGTGTTTTTACAAATGATCTGCATCAGCTGGTGTTTCGGTTTTCCGGGCGACCGCCGCTTTCAGATAGAGATTACAGCTATGGCATTCTTTTTATAGTGATCCAGGGATGGATCATATTTTGCCTGATATGGATGGAAATCATGCTGATCAGAAAAAGCAGGATTCCGGGAAGAAAGCAATTTTGGCTGCCGGTTATTCCGGGAATATTGCTTCTGGGATGGAATATCGGGAATTTACTCCGTCTGCCTCTGATCAAAACAATTGCCGGAGATATGACAGCGGTATGCTGCCTTTTGATGGCGGCAATTTACCAGGGATGTATATTATGCGGCCTGATACAGACGAACAATCGATATTTTGAATTATTCCAGACCTCCGGAGGACTGGATGCAGAGATTACGGATGATTCCTTTCAGCGTTATTATCATTCCGGTGATTTTCCTGAGCTGTCACCGGAACTGCGTAAAATTGTAATAAACAGATCAGCTGTACAGGAACAGGGAATCCGGATCAACCATATTCCTATAAGAGGAGGACATTTGTTCTGGCCAGAAGATATTTCGGTGCTTCTGGATCAGTATCAGGATATCCGGGAACAGCAGGAGGAGCTGACTGCCAGAAATCGTCTACTGCAGAAAACCTATCAGAAAGAAGCTGAGCGGAGAAAAACAGAAGAACAGAACCGACTGCTGAACATGATACAGAATCAGACAGCCGGGCAGCTGGAATTGCTGTCACAGCTGATGGATGAGCTGGAAAGAACGGAGTCAAGGGAACACTATGACCGGATCCTGGGAAAAATCGTGGTTGTTGGTACATATTTAAAAAGAAGAAAAAATCTGGTATTGACACAATATGCATCAGACGGAAATCTGCTTACAATGGAGGATCTCAGACAGAGTCTTGCGGAATCCTGTGACAGCTTAAAATTATGTAAGATCCGGGCAGCTTATTATGTCGAAAAAGGTGAAGTGCAGCTGAATGCAGATGATATACTAAAATGCTATGATACCTTTGAATGGCTTGTGGAACGATTGTTTGATACAATGCAGTCTGTTTTTTACCGTGTGTCGCAGATCGATGATGCTTTGCGGATCTCGGTTCATATTGTAGCAGAAGCAGATCTTCGGGGATTAATGTCAGAAAGACCGGAATTAAATGTGCAGCAGGAAGATGAAAACGAATGGTTTATCGGATGTATCGTATTCAGAAAGAGAGGCGGAAGATGACTGATTTTGCGGAATGCAGTATGGCAATGCAGGATTTTTTGATGATCCTTCTTGAAATCTGCCTGATTCTGGAATTGATCCTTCTGTTGATCAGGATAACCTGTTTTTACGGGAAAAAGAAAATTATAACAGCAGTGACTGTTTTTGCAGTTTCTTTTATGCTTATGGGGTTTCTGATGAATGATCACAGATATTGCCAGGGGGAAAGCGCATATCAGCTAATACTCCGGATGTGTCCGGTCAGTGTTTTGATGGCAGCGATGGTGGTATTGTTGCTTTATCTTTGCTGGGCAATCTGGAGAGAGAGACGCAGATATCATCATTCTCTGTCTTACTGGTCTGTGAATGAAGCTGTTGATGATGTTCCCTGTGGGGTGTGTTTTTCGGATCCTCTTGGAAGGATCGTTTTATGCAACACCAAGATGCATGAACTGAGCAGGATAATGACAGGCTCCTATCTGCAGGATTATGAGGCATTGCGGAAAGTAATAAATGGAGAATCCGAAGCAGAGGGACTTCGCAGATTAAACAGTGACAGTAATGTATTTTATTTTCCGGATGATTCCGTCTGGATGTTTCAGGAATATCGTCTGCAGGAGCCGGATTGTGCAGGATATCTGCAGACAGTGGCAGTTAATGTATCAGAAATTTATTACAATGGTGAAAAGATCAGAGCAAATAATGAAAAGCTGGAAATCCTGAATCATAAGCTGGAGGAAATGTATGAAAAAATCGGAGATAAAATAAGAGAGCAGGAGACACTTGCCATGAAAATGCAGGTTCATGACAATTTTGGCCGAAGCCTTCTGTCAATACGCAGGATATTGGAAAGAAAAGAAAATCAGGATAAAATGGATGAACAGCTATCTGCACTAAAGCATCTGGTCTATATTCTTACAGATTCTTCTGTTGAGAATATGGAAGAATTATGCGAGGATACGATCAGGCATGCAGAAGAACTTGGAATTTATGTTCAGATCAGCGGGGATTTCCCTCAGCATCCCTCCTACAGGCTGCTGACAGACAGAGCGATCCGTGAATGTGTGACAAATTGTGCCAGACATGCCCATGGAAGTACAGTTCTGGTGAAGATAGAAAAAGGTGCAAATGAATACAGCATCCGGATAACGAATGATGGAGATGCACCTGAAAAAAATGCAGAAGAAGGTGGTGGTCTGTCTGCACTGAGAAAAGCTGCGGAGTCAGAGAAATGTATTATGCAGGTTTCTTTTTCGCCGGAGTTTTGTCTGGTGTTGAAAATGCCACTGACAGAAAGGATGGGAGTCTATGGTACGGATACTGATAGTAGAAGATCAGAGGATCATGCAGAAGTATTTTGAAAGTATTATTATGCGGGAACCGGAATTCCGACATGTCCAGACAGTTTCGGATGCCTGTGAAGCTGTAAAGATCTGCTCTTACTCGGCAATTGATCTTGTGCTTATGGATGTGCAGACATTTCATAATCATGATGGGCTGAGTGCCGGAAAGATCATCAGGGAAAAATATCCATATACAAAGGTATTGGTTGTTACTTCGCTGATCGATCCCAAGGTGCTGGAAAGAGCAAAGAGCGGATGTGCAGACAGTCTATGGTATAAGGATCACGGTGAAGAGGAAATACGGAGTGTGATCTACAGAACGTTAAATGGGGAGCATGTATTTCCGGATGTGGCACCGGAGGTGGAACTTAACTGGATCACAAGCGGTGATATCAGTCCCAGACAGCTGGAGATGCTGCGCCTGTATATTCACGGGATGTCATATTCCGAGATCGCAAGGAAAATGGACTGTTCTGCTTCTGGGGTGAGATGGAATTTTCAGGAAATGATCGCCAAGGCGGGATACAGCTGCAAAGAGGATCTGATAGCAGCTGCACTGGAAAGTAAACTGATCGTAACCACACTGAAATAGAAGATCCACAGAATGCAGAAACATATTCGGACAGAGGGAGTTTGGCGTGAGCTGACGGAGCATTCACAAATATAGCATAAGATTTTGAATAATAGGAAAGAGGAAATAGACATGAGCGATTTTTTGACAGAAAAAAATAAAAAAACAGGAATACTTGGGAAACTGAAATGGGTTCTTTGTGGCTTTTTTATACTTTTTTCCCTGGGAGCTATTGGCGCATCGGAGAAGTATATTGGTGAAGGGCGCTGGGGAATGGCAGCAACAGAGATCATACTTGGATTGCTGTTTCTGTATCCAACCTTCCGGGAAATTCAAAAAGCATTAAAGAAGAAAAAAGCTGGAGAAATTGCCTGCTGGTTTGAATCCTATGCCCAGAATACTGTCTCATTTGAAAAGTTTGAGCAGGAACTGGGAAAAGGTGCAGTGAAAAAGCTGGAAAAATTTATTGCGGGGGGATATATCCGGAATATCCAGATAGACAGAGAAGGAAATTATATTATGATCACTGCACCGAACAGACGCGTAAATGAGAAGATCTATATTACAGTTACCTGCCCCAGCTGCGGTGCAAAGAATCAGGTAATAAAAGGTCGTCTGAGCACCTGTGAATATTGCGGACAGCGTCTTACCCCATGACAAAAGACACCTGTCGGATCTGCCCTGTTAAAGATAAAATCCTTGTGCAATATGCTCAATGCATAAAAAGGATATTTTATAAACAAAATTATATAAGTTGCATATAACTAACGCATGCAGCATAACAGAAGTTGTACAAATATCCGTACATCCATAGACGATTGGGATGAAATCATAGAATAAATTTATAAAAATAGCTAATAAAACTGGATAATATGTTCAAATTATGGTACATTTATTGTAGCGGTCAGAGGAAATACTGCGGCCTTTTTTGGGACCGGGATTTTTGAAGGGCTGAACAAATAACAAAGAACTTATTTATTTGGTTTTATTGTTTCTTTCCTGGGAGTGCAGAGAAGGAGGGAACGGATAAGAGCAGATAATCATAAGGATATAATCTTTATAAGGAAGGTGAGCAATTGGAAAACTATACTAAGTACAAGCTGAAAAGCAGTGATGAGCTTGCATCAGTGCTGAACGGCAGGGACAATCTGTTTGTAATCGCCTGTAACAAGTGTTTCAAGGAATTTGAGACCGTTGACGAACCGGATTGCGAGGAATTCCTGAAATTTGCTGCGGAGCAGGGAAAAACCGTCACAGGCAGTGCGAAATTCGATTTTCTGTGCAACAAGATGCACACAGAAAGAAAATTACAGGATCTGCTGCCGGAAGGTACAGAGAATGTAGTTGTGATCTCCTGTGGTCTTGGTATCCAGACTGTTGCAGATCTGACCGGTAAGCCGGTGATCGCAGCAAGTAATACCCTTAACTACAGAGGCCATCACGGCATGGCACTTACCAAAAAGAGCTGTGATGCATGTGCACAGTGCTATCTGAACATTACCGGAGGCGTCTGTCCTATCGTCGACTGTTCCAAGAGTCTTGTGAATGGACAGTGCGGCGGAGCAAAGAACGGGAAATGTGAAGTGGATCCTAACAAGGACTGCGCATGGGAGAAGATCTACCAGAGACTGGCAAAACAGGGTCGTCTGGAAGAGTTCCTGAATCAGCCGGTACAGGTACGTGATTACTCCAAGGTTAACTTTAAGGTGATCAATGATTACGTGAAGTCTATCAGAGAGGACAGACTGAATGGATACTATGGTGGCGTTCATCCGTCAGAGCACAAGGAATTCAGCGAGCATATCGATCTGAAGAAATTTCCGGATCCGAAGACGGTTGTGATCTCCATGTCCCAGCATCTTGGTGCACCTGCCAACCCGATCGTGGAAGTAGGCGACACAGTAAAGGTTGGACAGAAGATCGGAGAAGCTGCCGGATTTATCAGCGCACCGGTACATTCTAGTGTAAGCGGAACCGTAGTTGCTGTTGAGCCACGTATGCATGGTACAAGAGGCAGTGAGGTGATGGCAGTTGTCATCGAATCCGACGGAAAAAATACTCTGCACGAATCCGTACAGCCACATAAAGCCCTGGACGAACTTACACCGGATGAGATCATTGAGATCGTAAAAGAAGCCGGAATCGTTGGTATGGGTGGTGCAGGTTTCCCGACCTGTGTCAAGCTGAAACCTGCAAAACCGGTTGATACCATCCTTCTCAACGGATGTGAGTGTGAGCCATATTTAACAGCAGACCATAAGGTTCTCCTTGAGTTTGCTGATGATATTATTTTCGGTCTGAAAGCGATCCTCAAGACAACAGGTGCTGAGAAGGGCATCATTGTCATCGAGGATAACAAGCAGGATGCGATCGAATTAATGCAGGAAAAAGTTGCCGATATCGGAAATATGGAAGTTTTTGTTGCAAGAACCAAATACCCGCAGGGTGCTGAGAAAACTCTCATCAAGCGTGTCATGGGCAGAAAGGTTCCAAGCGGCGGCCTTCCGGCAGATGTTGGCGTTATCGTAGATAATATCAGTACTGTAAAAGCGATCTCCGATGCGATCCAGAAGGGTATGCCGCTGATCGAGCGTGTTGCAACCGTAACAGGCGAGAAGATCAAGAATCCTGGCAACTTTATCATCAAGATCGGTACCAGCGTAAAAGAGCTGATCGATTACTGCGGTGGATTTACAGATGACGATGTTCTGGTCAAGATGGGCGGACCTATGATGGGATTCCCTCTGAACACTCTGGAGGTACCTATGATGAAGGGCTCCAACGGTATCATCGCCATTGATACAGATGAGACCAAAGAGCAGCCATGTATCAAGTGCGGACGCTGTGTGGACGTATGTCCGATGGAACTTTCTCCTCTGTATTTCGTAAAATATGCGAAAGAAGAGAACTGGCAGGGCATGAAGGACATGAATGTCATGGACTGTGTTGAGTGCAGATGCTGTCAGTATATCTGTTCTTCCAAGATTCCGATCATTAACAGTATCAAAGCCGGAAAAAATGCAGTAAGGGGGATGAAGTGATATGTTGATTACCCAGTTAAAAGCAAAAGAAACTATCGTATCACTGGCAGCCGGAAAGAAAGTTTTTATCATCAACTGCCATGGATGCAAGGAAGTTCGTTTTCCGGAAAAAGAAGCTGTTGAACTTCAGAAGGAGCTTTCCGCTGAAGGAAATGTGACAGGGATCATGACAACGGATTATATCTGTAATCCGGAAAATATGCAGTTACGTCTTCAGAAACACATGGATAAGATCAGGGAAGCGGATCTGGTCCTGGTATTCTCCTGTGGTGTTGGTGTACAGACCATCGCAGAATATCTGGAAGACAAGATGGTATGCGCAGCCTGCGATACATACCCGGTACCTGGTTTCCAGGGTGTAACACCGTTAGAATATAAATGTGACCAGTGTGGTGAGTGTTATCTGAACCTTACCGGCGGGATCTGCCCGATCACAGCATGCTCCAAGAGTCTTGTCAACGGCCAGTGCGGCGGTTCCAAGAATGGTAAATGCGAAGTGGACAGTGACATGGAGTGTGGATGGGAGCGCATCTACAGACGTCTGAAAGAGATCGGACGCCTTGACGCACTGAAATGCCCGACACAGATCCATAATTTCGCTACAGATGATGAAGTGAAATAATAAGCAAAGATTTATTAAGAAGCCAAATTAAATTATGATACGGTTCACCGGAAATATTCCGCAATGTATGCAGCAGAGCAGGTGGACCGTACCCCAAATTTTAAATGATTGGAGCAAATATAATATGAAAATGAAAGAATTATTCGACCGTGGTGAATTTGTAGTTTCTGCAGAAGTAGGACCGCCAAAAGGGATCCATGTAGATGAACTGGTAGAAGAAGCCAAAACTTATCTCAAAGGCGTTCATGCAGTCAATGTAACAGATAACCAGTCTTCGGTTATGCGTCTTGGATCTCTTGCAATGTGTAAAGTTCTCAAAGACGCCGGAATGGATCCGATCTTCCAGCTTGCATGCCGTGACAGAAACCGTATCGCACTGGAGTCTGATCTTTTAAGTGCTGCTATGCTTGGTATTGAGAACATCCTCTGTCTGACAGGTGACCATACGAAGATGGGTGATCATCCGCAGGCAAAACCGGTATTCGATCTTGATTCTGTATCTCTTCTTCATACAGTACAGCTTCTCGAGTCCGGTGTAGATCTTGGAGGAAACCAGCTGGTTGGTGAGCCTCCGAAATTCTCCAAGGGTGCCGTTGTATCTCCATGCAGCGATTCCGTTGACGCTCAGCTTGCAAAGATGGAAAGAAAGGTTGCTGCAGGTGCAGACTACTTCCAGACACAGGCTGTATTTGAGCCGGAGAAATTCATCAAATTTATGGAAAAGGCAAAACAGTTCGGAAAACCTGTACAGGTTGGTATCATCATTCCGAAATCTGCTGGAATGGCTAAGTTCATGAACAACAACGTAGCCGGCATCCATGTTCCGGATGAGATGATCGAGGAGCTGAAAGCAGACAAAGAGAAAACAAAAGCTGGTATCACTGGTGTTGAGATCGCTGCACGTATCATCAAAGAGTGCAAGCCATACTGCCAGGGTGTACATATCATGGCACTTGGATGGGAGTCCAAGATCCCGGCACTTCTGGAGCAGGCTGAGATCTGATCAGAACGATTGCTTTATAAAAAATAATCAGAAAAGCTGTCCGGAACCGGATGCAGGAGATGCATACCGACCGGGCAGCTTTTGTGTAAGAAAAAGCTTCTTTATACGGAAAAACTCTTCGGGAAGCCTGCGTGATCCACAGCGGAAGAATTCTAGCTTAAGAGGTAAAGAGACGATGGAAAGTATTATTATCGGGATCGCCGGAGGGTCAGGCTCCGGCAAATCTACATTTACAAACAGACTGAAGAAGCATTTCGGAGACGATGTGGTGGTGATCTATCATGATAATTACTACCGCAGACAGGACGGAATTCCTTTTGAAGAACGTGTGAAGGTGAATTACGATCACCCGGATTCACTGGAAACCGATCTTCTGGTCGAGCATCTCAAAGAACTCAGGGAGGGCAAAACCATCCAATGTCCGGTATACGATTACAGTCAGCACAACCGCTCCGACAAAGTGCTGAAGATCGAACCAAGACCGGTCATTCTGGCAGAGGGAATCCTGCTTCTTGCAGATCCCCGTATCCGAGATCTTTTGGATATCAAGGTTTATGTGGAAGCAGATGCAGATGAGAGGATCTTAAGACGGATCTCCAGAGATGTGGAGGAACGTGGACGGGATTTAAACGGAATCATCGATCAGTATCTTACCACAGTAAAACCGATGCATTATCTGTATGTGGAGCCTACACGGGCGAAAGCGGATATTGTGATCAACAGCGGTAAGAATAATGTGGCCTTTGATCTGTTTGTGTCAAAGATCGGGCAGCTGCTGAAAGAACTGAAAAAATAATAAGTAAAATAAAAAGCATGTCATACTCTAGGACAGAGCGGATCAGGTTGTATCCGTCTGGCTGTGTATGACATGCTTTTTTGAGCGGTTCAGGTGAAGCTGCCTGTATTCACACGCTCTGTATAAATTTTTCTACATAATATAAAGCTGCACCAATGGCAGGTGTATACTGTCCGTGGGTACCGACCAGAATCTGATCTTTATCCAGGGTAAAGGGTGCGCCTGTGTTGATGTGTTCCAGCAGATAAGTGATGTCTTCTTCCGTAAAATAAGGTGCCAGATATCCGCTGATGATGATCGGCGCATCGATGATCAGGTTCAGGTTTTTCATGGCAAAGGCCAGATGGTTCAGGTAATCTTCCCAGTGCTCAGCAAGCCGGGGGGATTTTTTTTCGCGGAGCAGAGGGAAAAATTCCTTCACAGGCATCCCGGCAGACTGTTCCAGAGCGTTGGCAGAGCAGTAGGTTTCCAGACAGCCATGGTTTCCGCAGTAACATAAAGGGCCGTCAGGATTGACGCACATATGCTCAAGGGTTCCGCTGTGCATGGAACTTCCCTGATGAATTTGATGATTGGTGATAATGGCACCGCCCAGGTTTCGGTTCAGAAGGAACACGACAGCACTGTCAAGCTCCGGGTGATTCCACAGCTCCAGAAAAGCAGCGGATTTGGAATCATGTTCCAGATGGCAGGGGTAAGGAAGATGCCGGGAAAAATCCTCCAGTTTCATTCCGGTATTGTTCATGATGTTTCCGTAGATCACAGTGGAATTATCCGGAGAAGTGATCCCCTGTGTGGCAATGGAAATACCCAGGATCTTTTCATTCGGATAGTGATTTTCTGCGATGAATTTTCGTACTTTATCGGTCAGCTGTCTGTAATATTCTTCTGTGTTGGAATAGGGAAGAGCAATGGTTTCTGTATAAAAGGCATTTCCATATAAGTCGATTGCTGTGATATGGAACATGTTTTTCAGGATCCCGATTCCAATGGAAATCCGAAAATCCGAGGTGATCTGGATAGCCTGGGCCTTCCTTCCGCCCGTGGAATCAAAATATCCGTTTCTGTCAATAAGCCCTTCTTTTTCCAGCAGGTTCAGGTTCTGGCTTACTGTGGAAAGCCCCATCTGAAGGTCCTGGACGATCTGCATTTTGGAAGTCTGGTGTGTTTGGTATATATATTGGTAAACCTTGGAGCGGTTTATTTTCTTTAAATTGATGGTGGTTAATCCTTTTTCACTCATGAGATTCTCCTGATAAAAGTAATTATAGATATGTTTAAGTCGTGACATGCTCCCACCACTTAAATCTTACGATTTTGAAGTGGGGGCTTCCTGCTCGATTACCCTTTAGGGCAAAGCTAAAACAGGCTATCCCCGCGTGTCCCGCGGTTTTGTTTTTTATGTTTATCCGGTTACGGATTTTTTTCTTGTGCCGTCAGGCACATTCTTTATAGATTCTTTTTCCTTCTTCACGGATGTTGACTGCTGCATTCACATCCCGGTCCATCCTGTTTCCACATTCACAAACATACATTCTATCCGACAATGCCAGTTCCTTTTTCTTATGTCCGCATAGACTGCAGATCTTGCTGGATGCAAAATAACGGTCTACTTTTATAAGATGTTTTCCACATTCTTCCAGCTTGTATCCCAGCATGAACAGAAACTGCCCGTACCCGTTATCCTGCACACCTTTCCCAAGGTGCAGCCCTCCGGACATTCCCTTCAGATTCAGATCTTCCACACATACTGCATCATATCTTT